>Ga0118677_10001595_pt1 | contig 47667 bp, 44 predicted proteins | sample AliMusrvi5mmetaG_FD_86154 | JGI IMG/M metagenome (GOLD analysis project Ga0118677, IMG submission 86154) | reverse complement strand
ATTTAGTTGATCGTGGTATGACTTTAGTTCGCGATGGCAAAAATAAAATCGATGAAAGTAACCGACTAATTCAAGAAGGTCGACAAATACAAAACGAAAGTGAAGCAACTTTGCAAGCGTCTACGCCTGTACTTTCTGGCGAACAAATGCTTAGCGAAAGTCAACGTTTAGCGAGTTTGGGTGAGCGCTGGAAAAAAGGTAAGGACTTGATTGATCGTGGCACTATTTTATCGCGTGAAGGCCAAAATAAAATTGACGAAGGCAATCGCATGGTTCAAGAAGGCGAAGAGATACAACACGAAAGTGAAGAAAGCTCTAGCGCCATCAAAAAACAGTAATATCTAGCCAGATGGGCTGCCATTAAGGCAGCCCAACATTCAATTACTATCTCACTCCGCTCATACACCTTGATGATTTTCCCAACGATAGAATCTTTTGTACGCAATGCGCCTTTAGCTAGGTTGCAACGTTTACCCGGCAATACTAGCAATACTATTCTGGCTAAACTAGAAGGGAATAATCCCGCCGGCTCTGTTAAAGACCTGCCGGCCCTCAGTATGATTACACGCGCCGAGGCCAGAGGTGACATTAAACCAGGCGACCGACTCATAGAAGCAACCAGCGGCAATACGGGCATTGCCCTGGCCTTTGTAGCTGCCGCCCGTGGTTATAAACTGACCCTGACGATGCCTGAGACGATGAGTATTGAGCGTCGGCGTGTTCTGGCCGCTTTCGGCGCCAATCTGGTTTTGACTCCCGGTGCGGAAGGGATGAAGGGGGCTATCAAGCGTGCCGAGGAAATTGCGGCTTCAAATCCAGCCAAATATTTCCTGCCCCAACAATTCAAAAATCCAGCCAATCCAGCTATTCACGAGGCCACGACCGGTCCGGAAATCTGGAATGACACCCATGGTGCGGTGGACGTGATTGTGGCGGGTGTGGGAACCGGTGGCACGATCAGCGGCATTTCGCGCTATATCAAAAACACCAAGGGGAAAAAGATTATCTCTGTCGCCGTGGAACCCAAAGAGAGTCCGATCATCACCCAAAAACTTGCGGGACAGGAATTGAAACCTGGGCCGCACAAGATTCAGGGGATTGGTGCCGGTTTTATTCCTGATACGTTGGATCTCTCCGTGGTGGATCGTGTGGAGACGGTGGACAGTGCCGAGGCCGTTGATTTTGCGCGTCGGCTGGCTAAGGAAGAAGGCATGTTGGTGGGTATTTCCTGCGGTGCGGCGGCTGCCGTCGCCGTGCGGTTGGCTCAGTTGGATGAGTTTGCGGGGAAGACCATCGTAGTAATCCTGCCGGACGCCGGAGAACGTTATTTGTCGACTGTGCTCTTCGAAGGTATCGGCTGATAGGCCATGATGAGGCAAGGTATTTCAAAAACGATTTCACCCCTCACCCGTCAGGGGCGAGGGTAGGGGTGAGGGTCTCTGCAGACAATAATATCCGGCTGACCCAGAACCTGGATCAGGTCTTGGGCAATGTTCCGTTTTATGAGCGCTGGAAGAGTTATGACCCGGGGTGCGACTATCCTGTTGAAGAACGGTATGCTGCCTTACCGCTCTTAACCAAACGGGATATTCGCGCCCACATGCCCAAGGGGTTTATTCCCCGGGATCGTGATTTCAAAGCGGGAATCGAATCCGGGGAAATAGAACTGGTCACCACCAGCGGTACTACGGAGGATCGGTCCTCCGTGGTCTGGTACCAACCCTGGTGGGACGCGTCGGAACAGGCGGCGGCGAAGCTCCACGCCGGTCTCGATCAGGTGATCAATGGCCATCAGCGCGAGGCGGTTCTAACCACGCCGCTTTGTGCCGGAACCGTTTGCCACATTGGTGATCTTCCCGTTGAGGAACGCACTCTGGGACGCCTTCTGTTTCTTAATCAGCAGGCGGACCCCACGCGCTGGTCGGCTCGCGACATGGATCGAATGATCCATGAAATTGAGGTATTCAAGCCACAACTGCTGGAGGCTGATCCTGCCTATCTGGCGATTCTGTGCCGGTATGCGGCGGAGAACGGGCGTTCCCTATTCAAGCCTGAGTTCATCACACTGACTTATGAATTCCCATCCTGTTTACATTACCGTCAGATCCGGCGGGTTTTTCCGGACACCCCGGTGCTGAGTTCTTACGGTTCAACCGAAACCGGGCACCTTTTGATCGAATGCGAGCATGGGCGTTTCCATCAAAATACAGAGTACTGCCATCTTGATTTCCAACCCCTGAAAACGGCGCGTGGCGATTCCCTGGTTGGCAGGATGTTGGTCACTTCGCTTGGCAATCCCTGGGTCAGTCTGCTCCGTTTTGACGTTGGTGACCTGGTGTATCTTGAAACGGGGATGTGTCCGTGTGGGCGAACCGCAGGGCTCACGGTGGCCCGGGTTCTTGGCCGGGTGCGCGATTTGACCTTTACAGGAACCGGTCGGGCCGTGACGGTGGATGAGTTGGACCGTATTGTGGGGCAAACGGATTCCCTGGTCACCTATCAATTGGAGCAGACGGGGCGCAATGACTTTTTGTTTCATTATGTCACTGCCGCCGGACACACGGCACCGGTTTTGGCCATTCTCGCGGGGTTGAAGTTGCTTTACGGTTCTGCTGCGGGGATCACGATGCGTCCGGAATCCGCGATTCCTACCGAGCCGTCGGGAAAGTTTCGTCTTGCCCGGACCACGTTTACATGGAACCCTGATGACGTGTTCAAGACAGGAGGCGATTATCATGAGCAGCACTCGCACCGATCCGCTGGTTTGGACTCGTAAGGATTTTCCTCTGCTAACCCGGCAGATTGATGGGCAGTCGATTGTGCATTTGGACAGCGCTTCCACCGCTCCGAAGCCCCAGTGCGTGATCAATGCCGTTACCCGCTATTATTCTGATTACACGGCTAATGTCCACCGGGGAGTCCATGGCTTGTCGGAGGAAGCGACCGAGCATTTCGAACGTGCCCGCCATGAGGTGGCTTCATTCTTGAATGCTTCACCGGCGGAGATCATTTTCACCCGCAATACCACGGAAGCTATCAATCTTGTGGCTTCCGGGCTTGGGCTTAAGCCGGATGATGAGATTGTCCTGCCCGCCACCGAGCATCACTCCAATTTCATGCCATGGCGGGTTCATGCGCGGGCGATACCAGTTGGCCTCGATGCCTGCGGTGTTCCTCTTTATGACGAACTTGAATCGCTCATGAGTCCGAAGACGCGGCTCGTGACGCTCGCTCAGGTCTCCAATACGCTCGGTGTGGTGGCCCCGGTGGAACAATGGATTGCTGCTGCTCATGCCAGAAATATTCCCGTTTTTGTAGATGCCTCCCAGAGCGCCAGTCATCTTCCTATCGACGTCAAGGCGCTCGACTGCGATTTCCTTGCCACCTCCGGCCACAAATTGTTGGGGCCCTCTGGGGTCGGTATCCTGTATGGAAAACGGGAGTTGTTGGAGTCACTGTCCTTGTATCAGACTGGAGGCGGTATGGTGAAACTCCACGCGGACGATCGGTTTATTGTCCAGGAGCTCCCATCCCGATTTGAGGCGGGAACCCCGAATATTGAGGGGGTTATAGGGCTTGGTGCCGCCGTGGCGTACCTCCGTGCTATTGGGATGAACGCGGTTTATGAGCATTCCCGGGAACTGGGGCAACATCTCGTAGAGGCATTGGGAACGCTTCCCGGTGTCGAGGTACTTGCCCGGGAAATTTCCTTTTCACAGCGAATAGGGCTGGCTTCCTTCGGTGTAGGGAAGGGGGGGCTCAGCGCCGATACCGTGGCAAGGCAACTTTATGACCGGCATCAAATTCTGGTCAGTGGTGGATTCCTCTGCGCTCATATCCTGCACCACCGGCTGAATTTGGAGGGAACCGTCCGGGCTTCCTCCCATGTCTTCAATACCCATGCCGACATTGACCGGTTGATCGAGGGACTCAAGGACATCCTGTCTTAGCCCGAGTTCGCCAGTTGGGCCTATTCTGAAAGAATATTTTCCCGTTTCAAGAGCTTGCCAGACACCGGAACCTTAAAATCATTGGGTATTTAAGATGTCGTTGTTCGGTTTTTCTCCAAAAGGCAAATGTAGTCAAGACCACCCCCTTGAAAACGATACTGTGGCGCATTAACCCGTCTTTACTCTCGAACGGGTAAAGACGGGCTAACCTCAGGTGCTCACCGGCTCGCACCGTCCGGCAGATGACGTAGGCGTTTGCCGATCCGGTCGCTGTCGCGTCCGCATCGGCACAACGGAATTGAATTTGCCCCCATTATCAGTGGAAGCCATACTTATCGGTTCGGTAAGGATCTCCATCATTCCCAACGCTCAGCAAGGCCGAGGCGATGGCGCGGTTTATCACCGAGCGGTGTTGTGAGCCTTTGTATGCATCCGATATTGCCGGAGCCGTTGGGCTGAATACGCACTATGCCATGCGGTTGTTTCTTTCGACTTTCGGAGTGAGCCTGATGGAATACCTGAGCCAGTATCGGATTTTCATGCCCAGAGTTTATTAGCCACGACCGAACAAAAGGTTCTCGATATCGCGCTGGCAAGTGGATTCGGATCGAGCGCCCGGTTTTATGCTATGTTTCAGCGATACTGTGGTCAAAGCCCTGCCGCCTATCGCCGTTCCGTCCGTAGGACATGATTTCTTGTTATAGCTGATGCGTTGTCCCTTCTTGATCAGCATGAAAAGGATGTTTACATCAAAAATTGAATGTGCATAGTTGTCGCATTCAAACACAAAAGATCATTTAGCTGCATAAGGGTATAATGAACCGAATTCAACGTTATGAAGCCGCCATGGTGTTGGCTGTGGCGGGACTCTATTTTTTTTCGTTTATCCAGCGGGTGGGGATACCGGGATCGATCTTTAACGATCTTCAGAGTGAAATGAACCTCGATGCGGTGGTGGTCACCCGGCTGGGGGCGATCTATCTTGGCATCTATGCCGTCATCCAGCCCTTTGCGGGCGTTTTGGCCGACCGCTTTGGAGGGGCGCGGGTGGCGATGGTCAGCGGGCTTCTGCTGGTGTTCGGAGCTACCTTGTTCCCGTTCTCACACAGTGTTTCAGGATTGTATTTCAGTCGTGTGCTGGTGGGCATAGGGGGCAGCATGATGTTCCTTTGTATGTTCAAGGAGGCCGATCATTCGTTCAGTGGTAAGCATTTCACTGTGATTGTGGGGATATTATCGCTTGTCGGTTACTGTGGAGGATTGGTGGGAACCCAGCCTTTCCGGTTCCTGGCGGATAAGGAAGGTTGGCGGAATGCTTGTCTGGTTATTGCGGCAGGCACGGCAGTGATGCTCGTGTTGACTTGGTGGCTGTGGCGGAAGGTAAATCGTGATGATCATCTTCACCGGGTTGGAAACGCCTGGAATAACATTATGACGGTGTTGACCAACCGGTCGAATTATCCATTGTTGATTGCCATTGCCTTTGCCATGTCCGTGTCATTGGGATTGCAGATGACGATGGGGCAGAAATTCATCGAGGATTTTTGCGGCGTCACCGCCTTGAAGGCCTCCGGGCTGACCTTTACCATGATGTTGTTTACCATGATTGCCATGCCGCTCAGTGGGGTCATCAGTAAACGGTTTGATAACCGGCGTACCCCTTTTATAAAATTTGTTGCAGCGGGGGCGGTTATAGGCGTGATTCTGATTCTTTTGGGCATTTACTTCAAGATGCCGCCGTGGTATTTCCTCTGTTCCTTTATTCTGCCGGCGTTGGGTACGGGCTGTACGCCTGTCTTCCTTTCGGCGATGAAAGAGCATAATCCTCCCAGGGCCGTTGCCACCTCTGTTGGGGTGTCGAATGCTGTCACTTATGTGATGATTTCTTTGTCCACACAACTGTCTGGTTGGGTTTTGGATTGGTTTAACGGACAGGTGGTGATCACGGCCAAGGCCAGAATTTATCCTCCCGCTGCCTATTTAACCCTGTTCAGTATTCTGCTGGTGATTGCCCTCATCTCCCTGATAGCCTCGTTTTCCTGCCGTGAGACCTACGGACGGAACTTCTATGAGCCTGTTATTGGCAGTTGATTTCGTGTCTTGACAGGCCGTGACCATCACTAGTATGAGGTTTATTCAAAACGATCCATAAAGACCTGTCAATGGCGCTTCCGAATAGCGTTTAGGAGAACTTGATGAAAACCGGAAACCGATATTTTGACTGTTTTGCAACTTTGGGCCCCCGTCAGAAAATGGAGCCGGGCGAACGGTATACGCGGGAACATGTGCTGGAAAGTATGGACCGTTGCGGCATTGACTGTGCGCTGGTAGGGGCGACGATGGCGGTGCGCTACGACCCGATGTGGGGGAATCAGTGGCTGCTCGATCAGGTGGCCCCGTATCGTCAACGGTTGTTTCCAATGTGGACGGCATTTCCTCATCAGACGGGAGAGTTCCCTGCGCCTGATAAGTTTATCGCCATGGCCGCCACCGCCGGAGTGCGCGCTGTTCGTCTCTATCCGCGGACCCAGTGTTACAGTACGGCACCATCAACCTTGGGCCCGCTGATGAAAGCCCTGGCCAAGGCGAAGATGCCAGTATTCATTCATTTTGACCAATTTTCGAGTGGTGAGGCCGAAAGCGCCAGCAGCTTTGCGTGTTTGGATTTGTTTCTGAAGACTTATCGTGCCAACCGGATCGTGGTGCTTGGGATGGGGTGGAGCGATTCCCGCTACGTATGGCCGCTTTTGGAGAACCATAAAAATTGGTATATGGAGTTCTCAAGCTTTCAAGCAAATATGGGACCCGAGGTATTGGTCAAGCGGTTTGGTGCCGGGCGGTTTCTCTTTGGATCCGACTCGCCCTCCAAGAGCCCGGGTGCCGCCCGTGCGTTTTTCGACTGGACGGGATTGTCGCAGGCCCAGGTCCGGAAAATCACACAGGGGAATCTTGGCGAGCTCCTTGGGATGCGTTCCCTGCCGGAGGTGACGAAACAACCGGCCGACGATATCGTGGCTGCAGAATGGGCGGGGCAACCGCTGGATCATCTTGATGTTCTGGACGCGCATGCCCACATCAATCATGCCGGCTGCAATAATGTGGGTACACTCGCGCAACTGCAGAGCGATCCTTCTGAGATGAAGCGGTTATTTCGTTCGATTGGCATCCGTCAGACGGCGGTTTCCTCTTGGCTTGGCATCATGGTCCCCGAGCCCCGGCTTGGGAATGACATCACCTATGCGGCTCTACAGGCCCACCCTGATTTTTTCATTGGGTATGCCTGCATCGATCCCGTGCTGATGACTCCGCAGGAAATTGAGGCGGAGATAGCCCTGCGCTATGGGCGTCAGGGATTCCTTGGTCTGAAACCGTATATCAACACGACGGCCAGCTTTGATGATCCGCGTTACGACGCCTGGTACCACTATGGCAGCCAACGGCATTTGTTCGGTTTGTTCCATAACGTGCCCGAGGCGGCAGCGCGTGTGGCTGCGAAGCATTCAGGGCTACAGGTGATCCTTGCGCACAGCGGCAGATCCATTGGGGCAGCGGAAAAAAATGCGGATATCGCCCTGACCCATCCGAACATTTTCTGTGAAATTACACTGACGCCGGTGACCAACGGAGCAATCGAGTTGTTGGTGCAGAAATTGGGAGCGAAGAGGGTTTTGTTCGGTACTGATGCACCCATGCGTGACCCTCGTCCACAACTTGGTTGGGCTGTCCATGCCGACATCACGCGAGCGGACAAGGTTGAGGTGCTGGGGGCCGCCTTTACGCGGATACTGAAACGCTGTCGCCGTTCTGCTTAACAGGTTAAACATGCGCAGGTCGGGTTCCTGAGAGGAGCCAGGGCATATTCTGAACGATTGCAAGTTCTTGGGTTTGCCGAACTACCATAAGTTATCGGGTAGCGGAGGAGGTCTGCCGCTCCTGATGTGCATGCCAGCACTTGACGCTGAGCCCCAGTAACGCAAGAGCCAGCACAAGGCACACGGCCTTGCGCTCGCCTGCGGTCAGGGCGAAAGTGGATTGAGTCAGTTCCTGCAGTTTGGCAAACCAGCGGTTCATGGGGTGGCCACAATGTTGACCAGTTTGCCCGGGATCACCACCACTTTACGGATGGTGAGCCCTGCCAGCATCTGTTTCACCGGTTCCAATGTCAGGACGTGAGCTTCAATTTCCTTGGGGGTCAGGCGGGTGGGAATGACTTCTCGGCTTTTAATTTTTCCGTTGAGCTGAATCACAATCTCAATGGTGTCGCGTGCGAGCGCCTTTTCATTCACCTGTGGCCAAGGGGCGGAAAGCACACTGGGCTGATGACCGAGTTCGACCCACAATTCTTCGGCAACATGGGGGGCAAAGGGGGAAATCAGGATCACCAGCGTTTCGATGGTTTCGCGGTAAACGGCCCGGCATGGCTCGCTGCTGTTGGCGTCGATTTTCAGTGCGTCCACCGCATTCATCAGTTCCATGATCTGGGCGATGGCGGTATTGAACTGAAAGGCGCCTTCCAGGTCGTGCGTGATCTTGGCGATGCTCTCGTGCAATTTCCGGTAGAGATCCCGTTCCGGTGTCTCCATTTTGGCGAGATCCGTCTTCAGCCCTGCGGAAGTTTGTAACAGGGGGTGGGTTTCGTAAACCTTGCGCCAGATCCGGCGGAGGAATCGGAAGGAGCCTTCCACCGCGGTGTCGCTCCATTCCGCGTCTTTCTCTGGCGGACCGATGAACAACGTGTAGAGTCGTACGGTGTCGGCGCCATACTCGCGGATCAGTTCGTCGGGTGAGACCACATTGCCCTTGGACTTGGACATTTTGTAAAGCTGGCCGTCTTTTTCACTGCGTTTGCAGATCATGCCCTGCGTGAAAAGTGCCTTGAAGGGCTCGGGGAACGAGCAGGTGCCCGCATCGTGCAGCACCTTGAGAATGAACCGGGAATAAAGCAGGTGCAGCACGGCATGCTCAACGCCACCGATGTATTGATCCACAGGCAACCAGTAATCCACATCGGCTTTGTTGAAGGCGACCGTATTGTCGCGCGGGTTGACGTACCGCAGGTAATACCAGCAGGAGCAAATCCACTGCGCCAGCGTATCGGTTTCACGTCGGGCCGGCTTGCCGCACTTCGGGCAGGTTGTATGGATGAACCCTTCATGGAAAGACAATGGATTCCCGCGCTCGGTTTTGAAATCCACATCATCGGGGAGTAGAACCGGCAGATCCTTTTCCGGTACCGGCACGGCCCCGCAAGCAGCGCAGTGAATGATTGGAATGGGGGCACCCCAATAACGTTGCCGGCTGATCAGCCAGTCGCGAATCCGGTAATGGGTGGTGAAATCGCCAAAGCTTTTATCCTTGGCCAGTTGAATGATCGCCGTCATGGCTTTGCGGTTATTCTGACCGTTGAAGGGGGCGGAGTTGGTCATGGCGCCGTCTTCGACATAGGCTTCCGTCATGGTGGCCGCCTGGAGTGTCCCCGCCGGGTTTTGGATGACGACCTTGATGGGCAGGTGATAGGTCTTGGCAAAATCGAAATCACGCTGGTCGTGGGCGGGAACGGCCATGACAGCGCCGGTGCCGTATTCCATCAAAACGTAATTCGTGATCCAGAGGGGCGCCCGTTCGCCGTTGTAAGGGTTGCGAACGTGGAAGCCCGTGAACACGCCTTCTTTTTTAGTGGCGTCATCCGTGCGCTCAGCGGCGGAGACCATTTTCTCCTTTTCGACGAAGGCTTTGATTTCTGCGGCGTGCGGGTTGTTTTTCAACAATTTTTCGACCAGCGGATGTTCCGGGGCCAGTGCCATAAAGGTGACGCCATAGATGGTGTCGGGGCGGGTGGTGAAAACGGGGCAGGGATCGCCCGTCTCTGCGATGGTAAAGTCGACCCGGGCGCCGGTGGAGCGCCCGATCCAGTTGCCCTGCATGGTGCGGACTTTCTCAGGCCATTGGTCGAGCAGTGACAAATCATCCAGGAGTTTACCGGCATATTCGGTGATTTTGAAAAACCACTGGGTGAGATCCTTTTTGACTACTTTACGGCCGCACCGTTCGCAGGTGCCATCGGCATGGACTTCCTCATTGGCCAGGGTGGTGCAGTACTCGCACCAGTTGACGGGGGCGTTTTTCTGGAAAGCCAGACCGCGTTCATGAAGTTTGAGAAAGACCCATTGGGTCCATTTGTAGTAATCCGGATGACAGGTGGCGATTTCGCGATCCCAGTCATAGGCAATGCCCCAGGACTGGAGTTGACGCTTCATCTGTTTGATGTTGCTGTAGGTCCATTCCTTGGGATGAACGCCACGCTGTTTGGCCGCATTTTCGGCAGGCAGGCCGAAAGCGTCCCAGCCCATGGGGGACAAGACGCGGAAGCCACGGACCATTTTGTAGCGGGTGACGGCGTCTCCGATGATATAATTCCGTCCGTGTCCGACATGCATGGAGCCGGAGGGGTAGGGGAACATGGTCAGGCAGTAGTATTTTTTCTGATGGATCGAAGTGTCCACTTTGAACACCTTCTGATCCTGCCAATACTTCTGCCACTTGGGTTCAATTTCGTTAAACGGATAATGTTCATTCATGATCGTGAGGCTCCCGCAATAAAAGCAGTAGAATATACGCCAATTCCGGCGGGATTCAAGAAGAAGACAGGCTTGAACCGAAACCCCATCTGAAACGTTTTTGCGACAGATGGGGGTTTTTAGGTTCCGATTACTGTAGTGGCGGAGGTTTGGGCAGATCTTTCAGGCAGGCCTTGGCTTTGGCGATCTCGTCGTCAGACATGATGTAGTCCGTCAGCTTGCCGTCGAGGAATGCCTGATAGCCGGTCAGATCCATAATGCCGTGGCCGGACCAGTTCAGAACGATGACCTTCTCCTTGCCCTCTTCCTTCGCCCGGTTGGCTTCGCGGATGGCCATGGCAATGGCATGGGAGGTTTCCGGCGCGGGGATGAACCCTTCCGCCTGTGAGAAGGCCATGGCGGCCCGGTAGCATTCCAGTTGCGGGATGGCCTGCGCCTCAATCAGCCCCTCGCGCATGGCGTGGCTGACGAGCGGGGCCATGCCGTGGTAACGCAGTCCGCCGGCATGAATCGGGGCGGGGACATAATCGTGGCCTAGGCTGTACATGGGTAGCAAGGGGGTCATCATGGCAACATCGCCGGAATCGTAGGCGAACGTGCCCTTGGTCATCTTGGGGCAGGCCGCCGGCTCGACGGCAATCACTCTGGGGTTCTTCGTCCCGGCGATTTTATCGGCCAGGAACGGAAAGGCTATCCCCGCGAAATTGGAGCCGCCGCCGGCGCAGCCGATGACCACGTCGGGGTAAAGTCCGATTTTTTCGAATTGTTTTTTGGTTTCCAGCCCGATGATGGTCTGGTGCAGAAGCACATGGTTCAGCACACTGCCGAGGGCGTAACGGGTGTTCTTGTGGGTGACGCAATCCTCAATGGCTTCGCTGATGGCAATGGCCAGACTGCCCGGGCAATGGGGGTCATTCTGCAGAACGGCACGGCCGGCATGGGTTTCCATGCTCGGGCTGGCGATGCATTGGGCGCCCCATGTTCGCATCATGATTTTGCGCAATGGCTTCTGCTCGAAACTGATTTTCACCATGTAGACTTTGCATTCCAAGCCGAACATTTGACAGGCCATGGCGAGCGAACAGCCCCACTGGCCGGCGCCGGTTTCGGTGGAGAGGCGCTTGATGCCGGCGATTTTGTTGTAATAAGCCTGCGGTACGGCGGTATTGGGTTTGTGGCTGCCCGGGGCGGATACCCCTTCGTTCTTGTAATAAATTTTGGCGGGGGTTTTGAGAGCCTGCTCAAGCCGGACCGCGCGGCAGAGCGGACTGGGGCGCCACTGCCAGAGGATTTGCAGAACCTCATCGGGAATGTCGATCCAGCGTTGCGTGCTGACTTCCTGCTCAATCAGGTTCATGGGGAAGATAGGTGCCAGCATGTCAGGAGTCACCGGCTTGCCTTCCGGCGTGACCGGGGGAGGCATGGCATGGCGGAAGTCAGCGGCGATATTGTACCACTGGCGCGGCATTTCATCTTCATTCAGGAATATCTTAATCTGCTTCATGGTTCTCTTCCTTAATCATTCACAGGTTCTTGCCAACAAAATAGGGAACCATTATGGCGGAGGTGTTTCTATAGACAAGAACAAAATAACGCCGACGCAGTCGTCGTTATTTAAGCTGTTGAGGGGGCTACTCGCTTTTTCCTCCCTATCGGGAGGAAGGCCCTGCGAATTCATTTTTATTCCAGAAGCCGGAAGTCTTGATGCCGCCGGAGGTGATGTAAGTTCCTTCGCCGTGCATCATGTCGTTCTGCCAATCCCCGTTGTATTGATCGCTTTCCCCGAATTTAAAAGAGCCGTGTCCACTGGCCAGATGCCCATTTCTCCATTGTCCGGTAATTTGTCCGCCATTGTTAAAAGTGTAGGTTCCTTTGCCGTCCATAGCGTCATTTTTCCACTCACCGGAATATTTATCCCCATTGGCAAAGGTTTCTTCCCCAAGTCCGTACCGGGCGTCTTTTCTCCAGTTCCCCGCGTATTGCGCCCCGCTGGGGCGAGTGAGTTTGCCTTGTCCGTCTCTTTGGTTGGCGAGGAGTTGGCCCGTATAGCGGGTTCCGTCGGGAAAGACAATTTCACCCGTATAGCGATTGGTGGGAGAGGCAGGCGAGCCGATGTAACAGGCTCCATTGCTGAAATTATTGGTGATTTCCCCGGCCGGTTCGGTTGTTAACATCGGGGCGGGCTTTTGAGCTTTTGTCCGCTTCGGTGTCGGGGTTGAGAGGCTTTCCTTAGGTGTGAAAAGTGTTGCCATGACAGAGGGCTTGCGTGGCGTCAAGGCTTTAAGAGCGGATTGGGCGTTGCGTTCCTCTGCCACGGCCCGCGCCGTCTGGTGGTTGTTGTCAGTCAGGGAAAGATCTGCTCCATTCGAGATGAGGAGTTCGACAATATCCGCGGCATCCGTATAGGCTGCCCAGTGGAGTGGGGTGAATCCTGTGGTGGCCTTCACATTGATGACAGCACCGGCTTGAATCAGGATTTTGCAAAGGGCATAGTTTTTATTGTAAGCCGCCCAATGGAGCGCGGTGGAGCCTTTGGAGGTGGTCGCGTTGACGTTGGCCCCTTTTTTGATCAGGTATTTCGCCACCTCATAGAAATCCTTGTTAACGGCGCAATGCAACGGGGTCAAGCCGCCCTCGGTGGCAAGGTTGACATTGGCTCCTGCGGAAACAAGCTCTTTGACGATGTCCAAATTACCCTGAATGGCGGCCAGAATCAGTGGAGTGGTATTGTTGGCATCCTGGGCATTGAGGCTATTGGTGTCGGCATCCTTGAGTAGCAAGCGCACCTGGGCGAGATCCTGCTCATTGATGGCATTGTGAAGGGGGGCGGCCTCACTGCGAAGGGTGATGCCTCCTGCAAGAACAAGGATAACAGCGGACAATGCAAATGTTTTCATCATGGGGCATTCCTTTTTTAAAACTCTTTCTCGACAAGAGCGGTTTGTAGGATAAGACTATAGCCCCCGAAATGCAAGTAGGGGGAGGACGCACATGATAGCGATTGTAGATTATAAGGCGGGAAATTTAACCAGTGTGAAACTGGCGTTTGAGGCGATTGGGGTGGAGGCGATTATTACCGATCATTGGGAGACGATTCTGCAAGCGGATCGGGTGGTTTTCCCCGGGGTTGGAGCCGCTGGCGCGTCGATGCAAAACTTGTCGAAGTCGGGGCTGATCAACGTGTTGCGAACGGTCGTGGTGAGGGGGACCCCCTTTCTTGGAATTTGTGTCGGGATGCAAGTTCTGTTTGAGCGCTCCGAGGAGGATGGAGGCACGCCCACTCTGGGTTTTATCCCCGGTGCCGTGAAACTTTTCCATCCCGTGAACCCAGCCGACAAGGTGCCGCAAATCGGGTGGAATGCCGTACGGTTTCGCCGTTCGCACCCGGTGTTTGCCGGTGTGGAGGATGAAACCGAGTTCTATTTTGTGCACAGTTACTACCCGACGACGGTCTATCCGTGCGATAGTGTGGGGATGACGGATTATGCCGGGGTAGAATTTACCTCCATTGTGGGCCGCGGCAATCTTGTGGCGACCCAGTTTCACATTGAGAAGTCGGGCCGGGTCGGGTTGAAAGTGTTTGAAAACTTCATTCGATGGGATGGAAAATGCTGACGAAAAGAATCATTCCCTGCCTGGATGTCAGGAACAAGAAGGTCACCAAGGGCGTTCAATTTCAGAACAATGTGGTTCTGGGCGATGCGGTTGCGTTGGCGGCGAAATATTACGAAGAGGGTTGTGACGAGTTGGTATTCTATGATATCACCGCCTCCGCTGAGCGGCGTCCGATTGATATTGAAATGGTGCATGAAGTGGCACGTGCCATCCACATCCCCTTTGCGGTGGGCGGCGGGATCTCCAATCTGTCGGATATGTCGCGAGTGTTGTTGGCCGGGGCCGAGAAGATCTCCGTCAATTCCCTGGCTGTAGTGAATCCCCGGATTATTGCTGATGGGGCCAAGGCGTTTGGTTCCCAGTGTATTGTGTTGGGGATGGATCCCGTACGGGTGGAAAACGATCCCCGCTTTCCCAGTGGTTATGAGATTACCACCCGTGGCTTCCGCGAGCGGACCGGGATGGATGCACTGGCCTGGGCGCGGCAGGCTGAGGATTTGGGCGTTGGGGAGATTGTGGTGAATTCGGTGGATGCGGATGGGATGAGGACGGGCTATGAACTCACCCTGACCCGTCTGATTGCCGAGGCCGTTCGGATTCCGGTGGTGGCCTCCGGTGGGGCGGGGAAACCGTCACATCTGGCCGATGCTTTTACGATCGGGAAAGCCGATGCCGCCATCATTGCGGGTATGATCCATACGGGCGAATATACCATCCCGCAGATCAAACAGGAATTGATGGCCGTCGGAATTCCGATCCGGAAGAAGTGGTAGGCTTGCAGTGGGCAGTAAGCTGCCTTCTGCCCACTGCAAGCCTCACACTTTTAAATGGATACTGAAGACGGTTCCCTCTGTTTCGGAGGTGGAAAAGTCGACCGTCCCTCCTAGCGACTGCTCTCCAATGACCTTCATGAAATAAGTGCCCATGCCCCGCCCCATTTCAGCATGGGTCGTGAAGTTCTGCTGAAAAATCCGCTTGGTTACCTCCACCGGGATACACTGGCGATTCCATACCGCAATGGTGAGCAAAGAGTGTGCAACCTCCGCAGTCACATGGACTTCATCGTCTTTGGCTGACGCCTCTAGGGCATTCATAACCATTCCCCCGATAACGCGTTGCAATAACCATGAGTCCGCCTTGAATCTGAGGCCAGCCGTCTTATCTGTCACCGTCAATTTTTTCCCTTCAGCCACTGGGTAGGCCTCACACGATTTTGCGACTTCCTTCAAAATCGTGGAAACGGCGATCAGTCGCAACTGCGGGAAAACACTCCCTTCCGCCTCCTGAGTCAACGATTTCTGAATCCGTACCTCCTGCGCCAACTTGATCAAGGCCTCAAAAATGTCTTCTGCCAGCATACGGTCTTTCTCTGCATTCGCCGCCAACATCAACTTGCTCCGTCCCAACGCACCGGCAATGGTACTACTGATCTCCGAGAAAAAGGTGCGCTCCAAGACCGCCCGTTGCTGGTGAAGGCTCATGTCCTGCATAAATAAGATTACCAACCGCCGCCCCCCGAAAGCGAGGGGGCACGTCCGTACGCTGAAATATAAATTTTTATTCGCTCCCTCCTTGCGAAGGGTGATCGAACAAGGGCATTCTACCGGCTCATTGTTCCCCAAACACGTCATGATCGCCACCACGGCACCACAGGTGGCACAATATTCAGAGGTGCCGCAACCCCCATCCTGTTCGGCAGCGTGTATACAGTGGAGCGCCTCTCCTGGACGTAAGCCTAGAATTTCACTCACATTCGAAACCCCGACAGCTTTCATGAAATTTTCATTGGCGGCGAGAATCTGTCGCTGTTCATTGAGAATGGCCAGGAAACCACCTATGGATTTTAAGAGCGTATCAATGACGGGATTCCCGACCATCGATTTGACTTGCTCTTGAATCTCCGTGTCCGCCATTCGGGCAGCAGGGGCATAGCAGGTATCAGCAACTGACTTGCGGTGATTTTCTGTATTCATTTACAACCTCGCTCTCTTTTGGGGATTGTAGTTCGAAACCCAAAACCAGCAATCGAAAAACACACCTGCGGCCTTCTTGGGTGTACGACATGGAGGGATTGTAAAGGGAGCTCCTCGTCCTAAGGGGAGGCGTTTTGACAGACAGATTATCCTTATATACACTGTACGCATAGATGGCATTCGCTTCGAGTAGGATGAGAAAAAGAACCGGGTGAATATCAAGGGGTGGAGATCAATTATGAAGAAGGCTCTGAAATGGATTGGCATTGGGATTGGCATACTCCTCGTTTTGCTGCTGGCGGGGTTGACGATGTTGGGCGGGGTGATGGTGAAAGGGGCCATAAACGGATTCGGGCCGGCAGTGATGGGTGTCCCTGTCACTTTGGAAAAGGTGTCGTTCAGGCCGCTCGCCGGGAGAATCAAGCTGACCAAACTCCATGTTGGTAACCCTAAGGGGTTCAAAACGCCTGCGTTGTTTGAGCTTGGTGAGGTGGACATCGAGATTGACGTAATGTCGTTGTTGAGAGACACCATCGTTATTCACAGGATGGCCGTGGTTGCTCCACATATCACCTATGAGAGAGCCCTGTTAGATAGCAATTTCGGCGTGATGGTGAAGCAATTGCAAGGCGGTGCGGAAGAAAAGAATCCCGAAGAGAACGCCGCCGCCGCGAAGCCGCAGAAAAATGGTAAAAAGGTCGTCATCGAAGAACTCATCATCACTGATCCCTCCCTCAATGTGAGTGTCACGGCCGCTGGCGGTCATTCCATTCCAGTAAAACTCGGGAAGGTTGCGTTGAGAGATATCGGGAAGGAACACGGTGGCGTTACGTTCACTGACGCGATAAAGATCATCTTCAGCATTATCACCAGCAATGTTGAAAATGCTGTCCTGGGTGCGGGTGACCTCATTGGAACGACAGGGAAAACCATTGGTAGTGGTACCAAGGCGGTTGGTGGTGCTGTGGCCGATGGCGCATCCTCGGTTGTGAAGGGGATCGGTGGGTTGTTCGGCGTCGGCAAGAAGTCCGCCGTGGAGACATCTGGCGATCGCACTGTTACGATGACGGATACTCTTGATATCGCTGAGGCTGTCTTCCGGTATCAATTCAAGCGCAATGCCTCCGGTGTTCAACAGAAGGCTCCCAGTTATTTTTTGTTGTTGTTTGGTAAGGATCCCGATACGGCTTTTCTGACTCGTTTCAAGGATAACATTCCCCCGGTCAAGAAAGGGTCGGAGTTCAAGGTGGGGGAAGGATTGCAGTTCCGCGTGACTGCGATCAAGCGCATCACGGACTCTACGGTTGAGGTTGAAGCTGGATACTTTGAGGCGGGGCTGAGTTCTGCCGGAAATACCTATATTGTTGAGAAAAAAGACGGAACGTGGATTGTCACTCGTAGCAAACAAAACTGGATATCATGATCACCATGAAAATAAAAAAGCAGATGATTCTTTGGCTGGGCTTGATGGCGGGCACAATGGTCGTGGATGCAGGAGAGCGGGTTATTGAGGTACGCCTTTCTGTTCCCGATTCGGCTTGGGAAATCACCATTGATTCAATTTGCCAAGTCAAGGAGGAGATTTGGGTTGTTTCGACGGTTTCGCGCGCCCCGGGTCTGATGGGTGCTCAAGTGATCTCCAAAAAAAAGACATCCGTTACGATCAATGCCGGCGACTTGCCTGTGAAATGTTTTGTGATCGGCAAGACATGGGGGTGGGAGAACAAAGAGGGTTACACCTTTATTAAAGACCTGAAACAAATCGAGCAGGAACTCCGTGCGGGTACGTTGCTCTACAAGAAAGCCAAGTGAAGCGTCCGACATTATACGCCATCCCTTGATGCGATACGGGTTTAGTCATTGCCATGCTCATGATGGTCGTCATCCTGATAGGTGTCGTGGATGGTTTTTCGCGTGATAATTTCCAATAGGTTTTGTGCGGAGTCCGGGGGTATTTTACCTGCGGTCAGTAAGGTGACCCGGTCTTGGATGGTGTGGCGCTCCGGGAAAATGGCCAAGGTGTTTTGGAAGCATTGGATTGCTAAAGGGCGTTCTCCTCTGGCCTCGTGAAGAAAGCCGAGGAAGGTAAGAATTTCGGCTTGATCCAGTGCGAGTTCCCGCGCCCGTTCGGGGGTAGAGGGGGTGTGGGTATGGAGCCTAAGCGCGGCATCGAGGAGCGGGAGGGCCTGGGCAAAATGGTGGGTTTCAATGGCTAGTCGGCCCTTTTCAAGGGCGATGCGATAGTCTCCGGGATTCAGCCGTTGGCCCTCATCTAGGATTTCGCCGGCGAGATCCGGCCGTTGCAGGCCGGTGTAGGCCCAGAAGGACGCAACCAGGAATGCATCAACATTATGGGGGTCGGCGCGGGTGGCGAGTTTGAGCCAGGGAAGAATTTCGACGCTGGCACTTCCCTCGGCATGCACATGTTGTTCGGGGATGATTTCGGCCTGCCAATGATGGAAAGGGCCGGGAAGCGACAGGGCGGATTCCCGATGTGCCACCCCTCTATGGAAATACAAGTCCGCTTCGTTAAAGAGATTGATACTCAATATCTGCCGGCTTTCTCCAAGAAGCCAATCTGTCAGCCCCGTCGCGGATCCGGGGTCAGAATATGAGGAAGTCAGGTGGGCGGCCAGAGAAAAGGCGAGTACCCAGGCATTGATCACCAATAATACGGCGCCCCATGCTGAAGAGCGCGAGGTCACAGAATGTCCCCACGCGAGAATCGGCGTTTCCGGTATCCCAGCCACGCTAAGGACAGGAAAACGATGGTCATTAAGGTTGCATAGAGGAGAATCTCCGTCACGATGATCCCATTCACGGAACCCCAGTCATGAACCAGGCGGCGGCGCAGATCGAATAACTCGAAATGGGGAAAGAGATAGTAGAGTGTGTAGAGTGCATAACTGCTGGCGCCTTTGGTCTCAACCAGCATAGCGGGTACGCGGGGCAGCAGGAGGAGGGCGGTTCCGGTAATGAGGTAGGTCGTCACGGTGGCGGCATCACGGTTCAACCGGGTGGAGAATGCCAGCCCGAGTGAACTGATCAAGGCCAGGGCTGCGGCATGGAGCAAGATCGCTTGTATCAGCGTGGCGAATTGGAAAGCACCGCCCTTGATCCAAACGGCCAGACAGACGGTCAGATAGAAACACACCAGGGACAGGCAGGTGATGGACCAGGCGCCCAACCATTTTCCGATGATCAGGGTAAGGCGCGAAACCGGTTTTGCCAGCAGTGGGAACAATGTGCCCCGCTGTTCTTCCTGGGGGAGTTGACGGACGGAGGTGTTGATGGTCAGAATCCACGACAGGATCCAAACGGCCAAAAGCCCCATGTCTTTCACATAACCTGTGACTTGGGACAGGCCGAAAACGTCGAAGGAAAGCAAGGCCGCCAACAGGGCTGCCAACAGGATCAGAAGAACCGAGAGTTCTTTCCGGCGCACCATTTCAAGCCACACGATGCCAGCTAATGTCATTATTTGTCTCATGGCTGCGCCTTGGGGATGCCTGACGTGACGGCTTTGATGAAATATCGCTCCAGATTTTCTCCTGGGGAAGCCAATTCGCTGACGGGGCCTTCAGCGATCAGGCTGCCCTGCGACAGGATGGCCACCCGGTCACAGGCCAGTTCGACCTCGGACAATTCATGAGAGGAGAAGAAAACGGTTTTGCCGGCTTTTTTACGGTCGGCGATGATACGGCGGATATCCATGCGGCCCAGCGGGTCGAGTCCGCCGGTGGGTTCGTCGAGAATCAGAAGATCGGGGTCGTTAACGAGCGCCTGGGCCATACAGATCCGTTGCCGCATGCCGCGTGAGTAGCCGGCGATCCGGCGATCCGCGGCTGAGGCGAGCCCGGTTTCATTCAGGAGTTGTTGGGCGCGAGCCCGGATCTCGGCGGCAGGAAGGTCGAATAAGCGACCCACCATGGTCAGGAGTTCGCGGCCGGTGAGGAAATTATAGGTGTCGGGGTTTTCCGCGAGGTAGCCGATTTTCTCACGGGTGATGGTTTCGGTGACGGGTTTGCCAAAAAGCCGGGCGGTGCCCTGGTCGGCATCCTGGAAGCCCAGGAGGACTTGGATGGTAGTGGTCTTGCCCGCGCCATTGGGACCGATAAATCCGAACACAGTGCCCGGGGCAACGGACACGGTAAGGTTGCGCAGAGCGTGAACCGTTCCTGTTGGGGCAGGAAAAGAGACACTCAAGTTTTGGATGTCAATAGCTGGAATCATGTACCATTTATTATCACAAACCTGAATCAACGTCAAAAGTCCAGAAAGGGGGCATCGCAGACGCATCTAAATTCCCAATAAATATTGGATGCGGAAACGTCCTGTATGGCTCTCCACCACTTGCCAGATTTCTGGAAACAAAAAGCCCTGTTCAGACTCAGTGGTATGCTCAAGCCGGGCGGGAAGTTGTTTCTTGCTGATGTGGTCTTCTCAGAGAGGAATACGAGATAAGCATTGTCAGGTGGATTCAGGAGATGGCGGCAGATCTCAAGCGACACATTTGTGCTGAGTATTCGACGTTTGCTTGGATCCAGGAGGACTTCTACGGAGAGCGGGATTCCGCGGTGTCCTTGCCAAGAACGTTTGTACCAAGATTGCTTGATGAGGAGAGGCGCGAATAATTGCCTTCATCCGGACACGTAGCAACTAAATGCCGTCAAACGAGCAGTCATGAAAACGAAACAGATCTGAACGGCTAATTCATTTTTTTCTTTCTTCCTGCCGGGAATCAGTAAAAATGCCCCCCTTTTCAGGAGAATACTATGGTTGCTGAAGTTGAGCAAAATGATGCGTTGGATGCCTCGTCAATTCCTCGTTTGGCTGCGGAGTTGTCTATTGCCCCCCGGCAGGTTCTGGCTGTTGCCAAACTGCTCTGGGAGGGAAGTACCATTCCCTTTATTGCCCGCTATCGTAAGGAAGTGACCGAGAATCTGGACGAAGTCCAGATCGGGAAAATTCAGGAACGGTTACAATATTACAAGGACTTGGAAGAGCGCCGCCAGACGATCCTCGACTCCATTGGGGAACAGGGCAAGCTGACGGATGAGCTCAAGGCCAAGATTCTGGGTTGTATTACCAAGAATGTGCTGGAAGATCTCTATCTCCCCTTCAAGCCCAAACGCCGTACCCGCGCCATGATTGCCCGCGAAAAGGGGTTAGAGCCCCTGGCTCTGATGATTCTTGCCCAGCCTGCGTCGGGTAATCCCGATGAGGAAGCCAAGGCGTTTATTGATGTTGAAAAGAAGGTGGAGTCGGGGGCCGATGCCTTGTCTGGCGCCCGTGACATTGTGGCTGAACTGATTTCAGAAAACGCGGACATTCGCGCGTTGGGTCGCCAGTATTATGCTGCCCATGGGATGATTGTTTCCGAGGCGGTCAAGGAGAAGACGCAGGAGCCGACTAAGTTTGAACAGTACTATGACTTCAAGGAAAAGGCCGTTGATATTCCCTCCCATCGCTATCTGGCTATTCGCCGTGGCGAAAATGAAGGGGTCTTGAAACGCTCGTTCACGGTTGAACCCGAGCCGGTTCTGCGAAGAATAGCAGAGATTATGAAGTTGAATGAGCGCTCGCCTTTTGCTGTTCACCTGCGTACTGCCATAGAGGATAGTTATAAACGTTTGATTGCGCCGAGCGTTGAGACCGATGTTTCCGTGGATCTTAAGATGAAGGCGGATCGTGCGGCGGTGGAGATCTTCGCCAAGAATCTGCGGAGTCTGCTGTTGGCTTCTCCGCTGGGCGGGCGCGCGGTGATTGCGGTGGATCCGGGAATTCGCACGGGATGCAAAGTGGCGGCGCTGGATGCCACGGGTAAATTCCTGGAGAATACGACGTTGTATTTGAGCCAGGGTGATCGCGCGGGTATGGAAGCCCGGATTGATCTGGCCAAGCTGATCGCCAAGGTACAGCCGGCGGCCATTGCCGTGGGGAATGGTACCGGCGGGCGTGAAACCGAAGCTTTTGTCCGCGACACGCTCAAAAAGGCCAATTTGTCCAATATTATGGTGATCCAGGTCAATGAGTCAGGGGCCAGTATTTATAGCGCTTCCGAAGTGGCGCGCGATGAGTTCCCGGATCTTGATCTGACGGTGCGGGGTGCTATTTCGATTGGACGCCGGTTGCAGGATCCGTTAGCGGAATTGGTGAAAATTGATCCCAAATCCATTGGGGTGGGGCAATATCAGCATGATGTGCACCAGTCGCTATTGGCTCAGAAGCTTGAAGATGTCGTGGTCAGTTGCGTAAATCACGTTGGGGTTGAGTTGAACACGGCCAGTGCCTTCCTGCTGGCCCGGGTATCGGGTGTTGGCAACAGTCTGGCCAAGAAGATTGTAACCTATCGTGACAAGCATGGCGCCTTTACCAGTCGTGCCTCTTTGCTGAAGGTCTCGAGTCTTGGGCCCAAGGTCTTTGAGCAGGCGGCAGGGTTCTTGCGGATCCGGGGTGGTGCCCATCTGTTGGATGCCTCGGCGGTTCATCCGGAGCGATATGCTTTGGTTGAAAAAATGGCGGCGGACCTGGGTGTTGACTTGAAGGAACTGGTGGGCAATGCCACGTTGGCGGACAAGATTGAGATTCGCAAATACGTCAGCGCGGATGTGGGTGAGCCGACCTTGAAGGATATTATCGCGGAACTGAAAAAACCCGGGCGGGATCCCCGTGAGACGTTTGAGGCGCCTTGTTTCCGTGATGATGTCAATACGATTGCGGATCTCAAGCCGGGTATGGAACTGATGGGTATTGTCACCAACGTGACCGCCTTCGGAGCGTTTGTTGATGTGGGCGTACATCAAGACGGTTTGGTGCATGTTTCCGAACTGGCGAACCGGTACATTACCGATCCCGCCGAGGTGGTTCAGGCCGGGGATCGGATCAAGGTGTGGGTTAAAGATGTGGATGCCCAGCGCAAGAGGATTGCCCTGACCGCCAAGAGCGGGAACAGCCGATCTGGCTCCGGCGTTAGCGCTGGGCAGGGGGCTGGCAAGCCTGGCGAGCGCCGTGGCTCCAACAACAATGGTCCTCGTCCTTCATCAAGACCGGCCTTTAATTCAAATCCATTCGGGACGCTGGGATTATAATCCGGACATTTGGACTGGATTGGCTCATTACCTGGGAAGCGGGAAAATGTCCGCTATGTGGGGGATCATATTCTTACGCAGATGGCTTCGACAGGTGACGCCGAAATATTGCGCAATGGTGTTGAACGTGATTTGGCCGGTGTCGATCATGGTTGGTGGGGTAGTTCAGGTGATATGGTGACTTATATTTGGAGTGTCCCCGTGTCCATCAAACGGGTACGTTTGGTGTTGGATAGTGATTTTAACCGCAATATAATCGGCGGCGTTTGGTGATCATCCCGTTATCAGCAAACGGCGTCATGGGATGTCGTCTTCGCATTAATCGCAGTTGGGGTGGTGAGCAGGCACATGTATTCGCCTTCGATTGCCACTAACCGTCTCGGAGCGGTTGCATCTCCGGCGCTCAACGGATATAGTGCCGGGCATGAGAGTTACGGGAGGCATATTACGGGGGCGCCTGCTCAAGGTGCCCAAAGGGGACGAGGTCAGGCCGACACAGGATATGGTGCGGCAGGCGGTGTTTTCTTCGCTGGCGGCTCGGATTCCCGGGGCTTCGTTTCTCGATCTGTTTGCCGGAACCGGAGCCGTAGGGCTTGAGGCTTGGAGTCGGGGGGCGGCGCGAATAGATTGGGTTGAAGGTGGAACCAAGGTGTTCCCTGTGTTGCAGTCGAATCTGGAGGCATTGTGTGGCGGGGCATCTGGAAAGACCTCAGATCAGGAATGGAAAGCCACGCGAAGCGATGTATTTCGATTTATCGAGGGGCTGCGTGGCGCTCAGTTCTACGATATCATTTTTGCTGATCCGCCCTATGACCGGTTGGGAACCGCCTGCTGGGCGATGCGGTTGCTGACGATGCTGGCGGTTGGTGGTTTTTTGCCGGAGGACGGTATTTTTGTGATGGAGCAGTCCCGTGAGGAAGCTGAAGCCCGACACTTTGCCTGGGAGATTATGACCTCAAAATTGTATGGGGGGACGCGGGTGACACTATATAGGAAGTTGAGAAAATAATGAGACATTCTGCTATATATCCGGGGTCGTTTGATCCGTTGACTTTGGGGCATCTGGATTTAATCGAGCGGGCGTCCCGTATTTTTGATCAGGTGATTGTGGCGGTGGGGGTCAATTCCCGCAAAAAGACTGTGTTCAGTGCCGAGGAGCGGATGGCCTTGGTGAAGGCGTCGGTCAAAGGTCTTAAAAATGTGAGGGTCGATGCCTTTGACGGGTTGCTGGTGAATTATGCCCGGGCCAAAAAGGTGCATGTCTTATTGAGGGGGTTACGGGCTTTTTCCGATTTTGAATATGAATTTCAGATGGCGTTGGCCAATCGGAAGATGGCCTCTGAAATCGAAATGATTTTTCTGATGCCGAAGGAGACTTTCAGCTATATCAGTTCCAGTACCGTACGTGAAATCGCCGAACGTGGCGGGGATGTCAGTCCGTTTGTTCCCCCGGCGGTGAAGCGATTTATTGATAAGAAAATGAGAAAATAAGCAGTGGGAAATGTTTAGGAGACAGGATTCAGGATTCAGAATCCTGTCTTGATTTATGATCATTCTGAACCCTGAATTATCGAGCCAACAAAGCTATAAGCAGGTTAAAAGGAGATATACTCATGTCTATCAAAATTGAGCCTTGGCGAATTCCCGAGGATGGGCTGGATATTGAGGGGCAGGTTTCACCGGAAGTGGTTGCCCTTAAAGAAGATGTGAATGCTCCCGTTGCCGGCCCCATTGATTATGAATTGCATGTCCAGCTTTTGGATCATGAATTGCTTGTTACGGGGCAGGTGAGCACCGAAGTGAAGTTTATTTGTTCGCGATGTGCTGACGCCTTTGTTGAGGGGGTTGAAGACCCGGCGTTTTCCTATGAACAAGAAGTCCCAAATCTTCATGAGACGCTAGACTTGACGGATGCGGTTCGCGAAACTATTATCCTCGCCTTTCCAAATTATCCGATGTGTCAGGAAGCGTGTCGTGGGCTATGTCCTGTGTGCGGGGTAAACCTGAATCGGGCGAAGTGCGGGTGTAAGCCGCTTAAGGAAACGAGTTGGACGGCATTTAGCGGTCTGGATAATATTGAGGTGAAAAATGGCAGTTCCAAAAAGAAAAAAATCGAAGGCTAAGATTCGCACGCGTCGTGCATGCATCAAGGCTCGTGTGATGACGATCAAGAGCTGTCCGCAGTGTGGGGCTTCCCAAGAGCCGCACCGGGTGTGCCGTTCATGCGGCTACTATCGCGGGCGTCAGGTTGTGAGCGTACAGGCCGACTAAGCCTATGCGTATCGCCGTGGATGCGATGGGGGGCGATTATGCCCCCAAAGAGATTGTGGCCGGTGCCGTGCAAGCGGCGCGGGAGCTGAAAGACTTGACGTCTCTCGTTCTGGTTGGCCCGGAAGAAGTGATCCGTCAGGAGCTTAAGGCTTATGAGCCTATTCCTCCGAAGCTGGTGATCCGCCATGCGTCCGAAGTTGTTGGCATGGAGGAGACGCCGGCTTTAGCCATTCGCAAGAAGAAAGATAACTCCATCAGTCGGATGATGGATATGATCAAGGCGGGTGAGGTGGATGCTGCCGTTTCGGCGGGTAATACCGGTGCCATGGTGGTGGCGGCCACACTCAAATTGCGGACTTTGGACGGGATACAACGGCCTGCTATTGCGACGGTGCTGCCGACCATGGGGCGTCCGATTGTGTTGATCGATGCCGGTGCCAACACGGACTGCACTCCATCACTATTGGCTGAGTTTGCCGTCATGGGCAGTGTCTATGCCCGGGAAATCCTGCGTCAACCTAACCCTGTTGTGGGTTTGATGAGCATAGGTGGCGAGGACTCCAAAGGGAATGAAGCCACCAAAGAAGCGTTTCGGCTTCTGAGTAAGGCTCCGGTCAATTTCAGGGGAAATGTCGAAGGTCATGATTTATTCCTGGGCGAGACGGATGTGGTGGTGTGCGATGGGTTTGTGGGAAATGTTATACTGAAAACCAGTGAGAGTGTGGCGCATACCATCGGTTCTTGGCTGAAGAAAGAGTTCATGGCCAACCCTGTACGGATGCTAGGGGCCTTGTTGCTGCGTGGTGCCGTAAAGTCCATTAAGAAGAAAATTGATCCTGAAATGTTTGGCGGTGCCCCGTTGCTGGGGGTCAATGGCGTCTGTATTATTACGCACGGTTCCTCTTCGCGTACGGCTATCTATCATGCTGTACGGGTCGCCTGTGAAGCGGTTGGACAACATGTGAATGATCATATTATTGAAGAAGCAAGGAAGTTGAGTAATAAATGATGAGTACCCCCTCGCGTCATGCTGCCATCATTGGAATAGGACACTATGTTCCTGAGCGTGTTTTGACCAATGCTGATTTGGAGAAAATGGTCGACACCACGGATGAGTGGATCGTCACGCGCAGCGGTATCCGGGAACGTCACATTGCCCGTGATGATCAGGCTACCTCGGATTTGGCGGCAGAGGCGGCTCGTCGGGCAATAGCGTCTGCGGGTGTCAAGCCCGAGGATATTGATTTGATCATTGTGGCAACGATCACTCCCGATATGCCTTTTCCTAATACCGCCTGTTTTGTTCAGAATCTGATTGGGGCAAAAAACGCCACCTGTATCGGGTTGGAAGCCGCCTGCACGGGTTTCCTTTTCGCCTTGGATGTGGCGAGTCAATATCTGTTAAATGGCCGGTTTAAGACGGCTCTGATCATTGGTGCTGAAAAGATGAGTACGATTGTGGATTGGCAGGATCGTTCCACTTGCGTGTTGTTTGGGGATGGTGCTGGCGCCGTGGTGGTGCAGGTTCGCGAAACGGGGGCTGGGATTCTTTCGGCCGTGACCGGTTCCGATGGTTCCTTAGCGGGGCTATTGAATCTTCCGGCGGGAGGCAGCCGAAACCCTGCGTCCGCGCAGACCGTTGAGAAACGGCTGCATTTCATGAGGATGGAAGGGAAGGAAATTTTCAAACATGCGGTGCGTGCCATGGGGGAATCGGCGCGGCGTGCTTTGGAAAAAAGCGGCTTGACCATGGAGGATATTGCCTGTGTGGTGCCGCATCAGGCCAATATACGTATTGTGGATGCCATCCGTTCCCGTTTGGGGGTTGCCTCTGATAAATTTTTCATCAACCTTGATAAATATGGAAATATGTCATCGGCTTCGATTCCGGTGGCGCTGGATGAGGCGATCAGTTGTGGGCGTATCAAGAAGGGGGACAACGTGATTCTGGTTGCCTTTGGTGGTGGACTCACCTGGGGTGCCATGGTGGTGAAGATTTGAGGTCAATGAAAGGGATACGAAGATGAAAAAGCGAGCGGTAGTATTTTCCGGACAAGGAGCCCAGTTTGTGGGGATGGGCAAGGATCTGGCGGCCGTCTATCCCGAGTGCAAAGATCTGTTTGATCGCGCGAGTGCCGTGCTCGGCTATGATCTTGCCAAACTTTGCGCGGAAGGGCCGATTGAAGAGATCACCAAGTCGGATAAATGTCAGCCGGCCATTTTTGTGACCAGCGCCGCTTGTTTAACGGCCCTGAAGAAGCTTTATCCCGAAATTCAGTTCGCTGGTACGGCGGGGCTCAGTTTAGGCGAGTGGACAGCGCTTTGGGCGGCGGGTGTGGTTTCTTTTGAAGAAGCCGTCAAAATTCTTCAAGTTCGCGGAAAGGCCATGCAGGAGGCCTGTACGGAGCGGCCCGGCGGTATGGTCAGCGTCATGGGACTTCCCCTGCCGGAACTCGCCAAGGTTTGTGAGGCCGCCGGTGTTCAGATGGCGAATATTAATTCGACGGAGCAGATTGTCTTGTCAGGTGACAAGGATAAAATTGGGGAGGCCGAGAAGTTGGCGCAGGCGGCGGGTGCCAAAAAGACGGTCATTCTGCAGGTGGCCGGCGCTTTCCATTCACCGCTGATGGCTTCTGCTGCCGGAAAATTGGAGCAGGTGCTCAGCGAAGTGCCGATTCAGGCCTCCTCGATCCCGGTTCTTTCCAATGTTACGGGTAAGCCGCACGGAGCCCCCGGTGAAATCAAAGCCCAGATGCTCAAGCAGGTGACCTCTTCGGTTCAGTGGGTAGCCAGCATTGAGACGTTCAAGGCGATGGGGGTGACCGAATATATCGAATGTGGCCCCGGTAAAATTTTGGCGGGTTTGATCAAGCGAATTGATAAGGATGCGTCTTCCATGAGCATTCAGGATGTGCCGACACTGGAAAAGGCCGTGGCGGTGTTGAAAGCGTAAGATGATAGCCCCTTGCGGGTTGGATAGGAGCGTTAATATGGCGACAATGACAGGTAAAGTGGCATTAGTGACCGGTGCGGCACGGGGTATTGGGCAGGCCATTGCAAAAAAACTGGCTTCGGAGGGGTGCGATTTGGCCCTTTGCGATCTGAAGGCGGAGTGGTTGGCTGAAACCGTGGGGATCATCGAGGCGGCGGGTCGTAAAGTGAAGTGTTTTGAGGTGGATGTTGGTAATGCCGCCGCTGTGGATGCCGCTGTGAGCGGAGCGGTGAAGGAATTCGGTAAAATTGACATCCTGGTGAATAATGCCGGGATTACCAAGGACACCTTGATGATTCGCATGTCGGAACAGGATTGGGATGCCGTTCTGACCGTCAATCTGAAGGGTACGTTCCTCTTTACCAAGGCGGTAGCCCGTCCCATGATGAAGCAGCGGACTGGGGCGATTGTCAATGTGGCCTCAATTATTGGCTTGATTGGCAATGCGGGGCAGTGTAATTACGCAGCCTCAAAGGCCGGAGTGATTGCCCTGACCAAGTCGGCGGCAAGGGAACTGGCGGCGCGGAATGTGCGGGTTAATGCGGTTGCTCCTGGTTTCATCGAGACAAAGATGACCGAGGCGTTGCCTGAAGAGGTCCGGACGAAGATGTTGGGGGCCATCCCGATGGGACGGTTCGGTCAGCCGGAAGATGTGGCGAACGTGGTTCTGTTCTTGGCGAGCGATATGTCCTCGTACATGACAGGGCAGGTTCTTCCGATCTGCGGTGGAATGGTGATGCAGTAAGTAAAATAAGTAAGGAGAATGAATATGGCACTTGAAGATAAAGTCAAAGATATCATCGTCGAACAGTTGGGCGTGAATGCCGAACAAGTCACACCCGAAGCATCATTTATTGAAGATTTGGGAGCAGATTCCTTGGACACCGTCGAACTCGTGATGGCGTTCGAAGAGGAATTTGGCGCTGAAATCCCGGATGAGGATGCTGAAAAATTGACGACCGTTGGCGGCGTCATTGAGTACCTGAAGAGCAAGGGTATTACGGCCTGAGTTCTGAAGTTGCGAAGAATCGGGGAGATGGCAACATCTCCCCGTTTTTGTCTTACATTTTGAGCCGGAAGGAATTTTAAGGAGTTGGCTATGGAAAAACGTAGAGTGGTTATCACGGGTTTGGGTGTGGTGTCGCCGTTGGGGTCTGACCTCAATGTCTTCTGGCAGAGGTTGATCAATGGGACCTCTGGCATCCGCCGTATCACGAAATTCGACGCTTCTGCCATGGCTACTCAGATTGCGGCCGAAGTGGTTGAGTTTGAGATTGATAAATTCATTCCGAAAAAAGAGCAGCGCCGGATGGATCCCTTCTGCCATTATGCGGTGGCGGCGGCGAAGATGGCTGTTGGGGATTCCGGCATTCAGTTTGCCTCCGAGGATCCCTATCGGGCCGGGTGTATGATTGGCTCCGGGGTGGGTGGTTTGATCACCATGGAAGATCAGCACAGTGTCTTGCTGAATCGTGGGCCGGATCGCAACTCTCCCTTTATGATTCCGATGATGATTGTGAATATGGCCTCAGGTTTGGTGGCGATTGAACATGGCTTGAAAGGCACGAATTTCTGCGTTGTGTCGGCTTGTGCCAGCGGTACTCATTCGATTGGTGAAGCGGCCCGCCAGATTCAGTGCGGTGATGCGGATGTCATGGTGGCCGGAGGGACCGAAGCCGTTGTTTGTCCGCTCGGTATTGCCGGTTTCTCCGCCATGCGCGCGATGAGTACCCGGAATGACGATCCGACCAAAGCAAGCCGTCCGTTTGATAAGGATCGTGACGGGTTCATTATGGGCGAAGGTGCCGGTATTGTAATTTTGGAGGAATACGAGCACGCCAAGAAGCGTGGGGCGAAGATTTATGCTGAAGTGGGTGGTTATGGTGCCACTTGTGACGCCAGTCACATTACGGCGCCGGCACCGGGTGGAGAAGGTGGCGCTCGGGCCATGATGAAGGCCATGGCGGAAGCCAAGCTGACGCCCGATATGGTCGATTATATCAATGCACATGGCACCAGTACGCCCGTGGGCGATAAGAGTGAGACAGAGGCTGTGAAGGTGGCATTTGGAACGGCGGCTAAAAAAGTCATGGTTAGTTCCACCAAGTCTGTGACGGGGCATCTCCTCGGCGCGGCGGGCGGCTTGGAAACCATTATCTGTGCATTAGCCATTCAAAAAGGAGTGATTCCGCCGACCATGAACTACACCACTCCGGATCCGGACTGCGATTTGGACTATGTTCCCAATCAGGCGCGTGATTTTCAGATTCGTGCCTGTCTCAATAACTCTCTCGGCTTTGGCGGTCATAACGCGTCAATGCTACTCAAGCGGGTTTAAGAGCAGTCAATAAAAACATATCATAAACGGGCGCGGTGCGGAAACGTACCGCGCCTTTTGTTTGGTGCGCCCGGTATGGCGCACCGGCTTCTGTTATGCCGCCTTAATCTCAATTTTGTGCTCATGAACCCTTTCCGATGCGATTTTTGGAAGGGTAATCGATAATACCCCTTTTTTCATATGGGCCTCCGCCTTGCGGGCCTCCACAGGGATCGAAAGCGGAATCACCCTCTCGAACGAGCCGTAGGACCGTTCAAAACGGAATGTCTGTTTTGATTTATCCTCTCGTTCCGATTTTTTCTCGCCTCGGAGTCTTAAAGTATCATTCCCTTCCACTGTGACCTCAACATCATCCTTTTCGACTCCCGGAAGTTCCACCGTGACGCGGATATCATTCGGAGTTTCCTGAATTTCCATTTGAGGTATAAAGCGGGCAATGGGCTCTTCCCAAAGCCACATTGGACGAAGTCCGAAATCTTCGGAGATTTCGTCCAGCATCCTGTCCATATTGCGTTGCAACGCAACCTCATCCCTGAGATCATTGTGCCACACAACAGGTATCCGTTCTGTGTTTTTGGCTAAATGCCTGACATCATGCCGCCTTACAAGCGACATTTTTTTGGCGTCCCTTTTGACCAGGTGTTTTGAGCTCATGGTAACCTCCTTTCAATATTGCTGAATTTTTCCCCATGCGATTCTTCGGAAGGCTCCTTTCTCCTTCCTGCCAAAGTAATTATCGCGCGCCCAGACAACCGTGTCAACCCTCTCCCCTCCAAATCCCTGCTTAAGGGAAGATGATGAGGGTTCACTCTTGCCTCTTTTGAGCAAATCGGCGAATCTATAGCACCTATGACAAACGTGCGTAATAAGCTATATGTGGGGTTGGGTCCCTTGATGGGCGTTCTGGCTCTGGTGGTCTATGTTGCCACACTGAGCCAGGGTGCTTATCCCGGGGAATCCGCCGGTCTGATGGCGACGGAATTGGGGCTAAATCCCCTGGGGGCATCGCCTCATCTGCTCTGGAGTTGGGTGGTAGATCTGGTGACAAGATTACCGGTAAGTTCTCTCATCTACCGGTTGAACCTGTTGAGCGCTGTGTGTGCCGCTGGAGTTGTCGGGCTTTTTTTTAGGATTTTGGCGGATGTGATCTGGGCGGTTATTCCTGTAACAGATGAGAACGAGGGAGTTGCCAATCGTGCATCCCTCTGGGCGGGTGTGGTTGGCAGTGTGGCGCTGATGGGCGCAATGCCATTCTGGTATGTTGCCAACCGCTTTCATCCGGCGGCATTGGATCTGCTTTTGTTGCTGGTGTTAGTGAAGTTGTTGGTGACCTTCGTACGTCGTGCCGATGTGTGGGTGGGACTGTTATTTGCCTGCTTGTATGGGGCCTTTACGGTGGAATTTGCAACACTGATAGTATTTGCTCCGCTTGTTCTGGTGGGTGTTCTTTTTGCCCTTTGGATGCATGGCGACCTCCGCTGGGGGCGAGTGCTGCCCCTCACCAGTTGCCTGTTACTGGGGATGTTGCTCTATGTTCCGGCTGCCTGTAAATTGCAGCACAGTGATGTCTATCAGTTGAGTCTGGGAAATGGGTTTTGGCTGGCTTTGTTGTCCGTTGCAAAAAGCCAATATCATTTGATTGTGTCCAGTTTGCCGCAAATTGGGTGGCTCCTGGTCATTATTGTCGGCATTGTGCCCTGGTTGGCGGTCTTGGTGGTGGCGCGGCGCGGGTTGAATGAGGAGCGGGACTGGGGGCTGTATTGGCTCCATCTGATTCTTACCGCTGTGGTGATGGCGGTTCTGTATAATGCCCCTTTTTCGCCATGGCGTATTTTGGGGCCATGGCGTGTGTTGGTCACTCCTTATGTACTGCTGGCCTTCTGCTATGGATACTTGGCGGCCTATTGGAGCCTATTTCCGCGCCTGTTCTTTCAGAATGCAGAGGATGATGAACGCGGAAAACGCTGGTTCCGTGAATATGGGGGTATCATTCCGAGTGTGCTGCTTGGGGGGGCCGCAGTGGGGGCGGGGATCATGAACTATTCTAGTGCCGATGCCCGTCCATCAAGTGCTTTTAACCAGTATGCGCATGCGGTGGTGAAGGCCCTGTCGGTGCGGGACTGGCTGGTGACGGACGGTGTGATCGATAGCAATATTCAGTTGGCGGCCAAGGAACAGGGAATGCCGTTGCGCCTGCTGAATCTTCAGCAGGGGAACAATGCGTTGTATATGAGGTATGTGTCCCAATCTTTTGACAATGTGCGGCTGAAAAGTCTTGCGGAGGTGGATGGGCTGGCTTTCATTCGGGAATGGATGGAGTCAGATACGAATTTTGCTCAACATGTATCCTTCATGAGTTTTCCTGATTTATGGCTGTCGGCGTCATTGCAGCCGGTGCCTGACTGTGCGTTTTTTACCGGGGTGCATGCTCTTGCGGATGTTGACGTGGAGGCGCTTTGGAAGCGGCATCAGGATTTTTGGAATCAGGCATTTATTCCGGAACTGGCGGCGTTGCGTAAAGAGGATTCCCTGCTGGCATACCCCGCGGCGAATGTGATGCGGCATCTCAGCATGGTGGCCAATAATTTGGGCGTGTTACTGGAAGATGTCGGCCAGCGGAAGCAGGCGTATGAAGCCTATGCCAAAGCGCGGGAGTTGGACGCGGGAAACATTAGTGCTCTTTTGAATCAGGAGACCATGTTGGAACGGGGCTATGCGTCCCCGGATGCGGATAAGACCAAGCGGGAGTTTGCGGAGTTTCTGAAGGGGATTAAGCAGAAATTTCAGATCTGGTCGCTCTCTCGCGTTTATGGATATGTGCGGATGCCGGAAGCTTACGCAAACCTTGGGATGACCTGGGCTTTTTCCGGGCAGCCGGGAATGGCGGTGGCGGGGTACAAGCGCGCCATTGAATTGGCACCGGATCGAAAAGATCAGTTGAGTCAAGGGTTGGCCATGGCCTATCTGGCGCAGGATCAGCCGGCGGCGGGTGAAGAAATTTTGCAGCAACTGGTTGATAAAGACCCCAATAATAAGCGTCTTTTGATGTCGTTGGCGCGTCTGGCGGCCCAGAAAAACCGTTTTGATGAGGCGGGTAAACTGTTGGATCGGGCGCAAAAGGCGGGGGTACCCAGGGATCGGATTGCGATGGAATATGCCGTGATGCATCTGGCATCCGGCGAACCCGGGAAAGCCCGGGTCATTTTGCAGGAATTGGTGGATTTGAATCCCAATTTGAATTCTGCCTGGGCCTTGTTGGCTGGTGTCTTCATGATGGAAAATGATGAGAAGGGGCTGGACGAATGTGAACGCAAATTAACCCGGGTGAAGGGGCAGGATTTTATTACGATGGTGGTGTTGGCCCAGATTGCTTTGCGCCATGCCCAAGTCGTTGAGGCCAGAACTTATCTCGATCAAGCGCTGTCCCAGCGGCCCGGAACGCCGCTCCTGTTGGATTCGCTGTTGCATTTGGATGTCCAGGAAGGGCGGCGGGACTGGGCCGCTGGGCATATTCGCTCCCTGTTATTGCTGGATCCAGGCCATCCCTTTGCCAATCAGGTTCTGGCGTCCATGCAGTTGGAACGTAAGGAATATACACAGGCGGAGAACTCGCTCCGGAAAAGCTTGGCCCGGAAGAGTGATCCGGCCGTGATGAACGACCTGGCTTGGGTTCTGCAGGAAAAGGGGCAACTGGATGAAGCGGAAAATCTGGTTCGGGACGCTCTGCAAAAAAATGAGAAAATGGGTGTAGCGTGGGACACCCTGGGAATGATTCTGATGAAGCGGGAGAAACTGATGGAGGCGTATGAGGTGTTTCAAAAAGCCCTGTCGCTGACACCGGAGTCCCCTGTGGTGCAGTTCCATATGGCGTTACTGTATGAGAAAAAAAGGGAACAGCGAAAAGCGGCGGAATTAGCGGAAAATCTGTTGGCGCACCCGGTGGGTTTGAGTCAGGCGGAGTTGGAAGAACTGCGCCAGATTATGCGCCACGTCAATCAAAATTAATTCACCATGACAGGCGGGACTAAGAACGAGGAGGATCAATGACCTATCAAGAAGCAAAGCGGATGTTGGAGCAATATGGGCAGGGGCATGTGCTGACGTTCTGGAATCGACTGAATGCGGCCCAGCAAGCGTCATTACTGAATCAGATTGAGGCCTTGGATTTCAAAACTATTGCCCGGATCCAAAAACTGTTACAAGCGGGTGGGGCAACGGCGGTTGCGATGGAAAACCCCCAACCTGCGCCCGTTGTCTCTCTCAAGCCTGATCAGGTGGTGGTACCCCGCTCCATAGGTGAAAAGGCCTTAAAAGCCGGGCAAGTGGGGGTTATTCTGGTGGCGGGTGGGCAGGGAACCCGGTTAGGGTATGATGGGCCGAAGGGAACCTACCGCCTGGCCCCGCTCTCGCAGGCTTCTCTGTTTGAGATTCACGCTCGGAAAATTCTCGCGCTGGAACAGCATTATAAAGCCCGGATTCCGTTTTACATCATGACCAGTGAAGGGAATGATGCCGATACGCGTGCATTTTTTGATTCCAACCGGTACTTTGGGCTGAATCCTGAACGGGTGAAATTTTTTATTCAAGGTACGCTCCCTGCGTTTTTCTCCGATGGCAGAATGGTCCTTGAAGCACCGGATAAATTGTTCGCGGCGCCAGATGGCCATGGAGGCATTCTGGCGGCCTTGGAGCGCCGGGGAATGCTGGCGGATATGAAGGCGCGTAAGTTGACGACGCTCTTCTATTTCCAGGTGGATAATCCATTGGTGGATATAGCGGATCCGGTCTTTATCGGGCTGCATCTTCAGCGTAAAGCGGATATGTCGTTGAAGGTGTGTGCGAAGCGTGATGCGGGTGAAGGCCTGGGGGTCACCGTTATTTGTGGCGGCCGGTGTTCGGTGGTGGAGTATATTGAATTGACCGAGGAACAGAAAAATGCGCGGAATCCCGATGGGGAGCTGGCATTGAAATTCGGCAGTGTCGCCATTCATATCTTTTCATTGGATTTTCTGGTGCGCGAGACATCGGCGGGGCTCCCTTTGCATCAGGCGCATAAGAAGGTGGCGGTCTGTGATGAGAATGGTGTCACGATCAAGCCGGAAAAGCCGAATGCCTATAAGTTTGAAAAATTCATTTTTGATGCGCTGCCCGATGCCACGGAGGCGTTGATCTTGGAATTTCTCCGGCAGGATGAGTTCGCGCCCGTAAAAAATGCGGAAGGGAATGACTCTCCTGCATCGTCACGAAGTGCTATGATTGAAAAATTTGCAAGTTGGTTTAGCGCTTGTGGCGTGAAGGTGCCGCGTGATGCAGGGGGGCAGGTGGCTGTGAAGATTGAGGTTGATCCGCTTTATGCTCATAATGCGGAGACGCTGGCGTTGCGGTTGCCGAAGGGATTTGAAATCAGAGGCGATGTGTTTTTGAGGTAAGTATCAGGGCGAATGACGATGCGGCCAGTTCTACTGATAATATTGACGATGATGAGCGTGGGGGGCGTGCTATGGGGGGTGCAGGGCTATCGCCTTTTGCAGATGGCCAGAGGTCAAATGTTGGATGCTTGGCTGGAGTTGAGGGAGGCGCTGTTGGCCAGGAGGGACATCATCCCTTATATTGTCGCGGCGGTTCCTACCAGTGTGGCTTCATTACTAGAAGTTTTGGGAAATGCCTGCGATATGGCGGCTAATGTCGAAGGTGTGCCGGAATGTTCGCAGGCGGAGGCTCGACTGTCGGCGGCGATTAGTCGGGTGTTTGCCCAGTTGGATGCGGAAGCCCCTGTGGAGACGTTGGAAATGCTGTCTCTATTACGTGAACGGATCAAGGTCCAAGAGATGAAAATTGAGTTGTTGAGGGGGTTGTATAACCGACAGGTTGAATTGTTTAATACTCTTCAGCGGCGTGGTGCCGGTCGGATGTTGGCGTCTTTTGGGATGGTCAAAGTGGAGGCCATGTTTTGAATCATGAGGAATTGGGAATATACGGAAGGTACTCTGCCGTGGACGAGAACGTGTTTCGTTTGTGGTGAGGATAACCCCCATGGCTTACAGGGGCGCTCACGCGTGGAAGGGGATCGGGTGGTTCTGACCCATGTGACGCGTGCGGCCGATCTGGGGTATCGTCACTTGGTGCATGGCGGTATTGCGATGACGCTGCTGGATGAGGTGATGACGTGGGCGGCTATTTTAACGTTGAAGCGGGCCTGTGTGGCGGCCGAACTGACGGTGCGATTACGGCAGCCGATCTTGGAGGGACAATCCATCCGCGTGGAGGGGTCGATATTTAAGGCTAAATCGCGTCTGGTGGAGACGGAAGGACGGATTGTGGATGACGGGCAGATCGTGCTGGCGACGGCTGTCGGGAAATATGTTGCCATGCCGGGAGAGGGATTGCATCTGTGTTTGAAGGATTTTGTCGAAAGCCCCGGGGCCATTCAATTGCCCTTTTTGTATGGGAAAGGATGAGAAGGTAATATGAAGAAAACTATTATGGTAGTGCTGTCAATGGCCGCTGTTGTTGCTTTAGCCGAGGACGCTAAAACCAACATCCCGGCTTTATCGGTTCCGGCCGGTGTGGCGACCAATGGTGTGTCCACCAACATGGTGGCGACCAATGCGCCTGGGAGAGGATGGATTGCTGCTGCGGCCGTTCCTGACCCGCAGGTGGGAAGGGTATTGATGGGGATGGCGACATATTTGCAGTCGGCTAAATCATTCAAATGCATGGTGTCTCTTCAGGTCAACACGGAGATGGAGGGAATGAAGCAGGAAATTTCTGCCACCTATGATCTGGCGGCGGAAAAACCCAATCGCCTGGCATTGCGTTATGTCAAAGGTATGACCGGGAATACGGTGGTGTGTAATGGGAAAAAACTGTATATTTATGCGATGAGTTTGAACCGCTTTGAGGAACGGGAGGCTCCGAAACTGGTTGAACAATTGGCTGAAGGGGTCGGCCCGATGGCGGGTAATATGCTGTTTGTCGACAACCTGCTGGTGAACGATATCTATGCGAGCATCATGGATGGGGTGGCGTCTGCAACCTATGTCGGGAAAGAGCGCGTCGAGGGGGTGGACTGTGATCATGTGCGATTTGTGCAGGATCAATTTGACTGGGACATGTGGGTGAGTGTCGGTCCCAAGCCGGTGGTGATACAGGTGGTGAGCGATATGGCGAAGAGCTTTTCCGGCATGACTGGGGAGACGTCGACGCCCAAAGGAATGAAGATGATCGTATTGAACCGGTTCTCCGGCTGGGTGGTGGACGGGGTGCTTCCGTCCGATACTTTTGAGTTTGTTCCTCCCCCGGGGGCGCACAAAACGGAATCGCTGTTTGAAGGGGACGACGAAAAGGATGTGGATTTGTCAGTGCCGCCAGTACTGAAAGAAAAGATGGATCCCAAGGTGATGGAGAAGAACGAAAGCAGGGAGTGATAGTCATGTCGGAACATGTTGATAATGAGTTTGTGGAACAGCGTAAATCCAATATGGGTGCCTTGGCGGGTAAGGGGATGGCTCCCTTTGGTCGGGCCTTCAAGCGGACTGGACGGCTCGCTGAAATCCGTGCGGGATTTGAGGAGAGTAAACAGGTTTCCGTGGCCGGACGCGTCACCACTTTTCGCGATATGGGAAAAAGTATTTTTGCGGATCTCCGTGATGGTTCTGACCGCTTTCAGATCTATGCACAAAAAAACACCTTGGGCGATGAAGCCTTTGAGGCCTTCAAGTTACTCGACCTGGGTGACCATGTGGGAGTGGAAGGGGTCTTGTTTACTACCCGGACCGGAGAGCCGACCCTGAAGATTGCGCGTTGGACGATGCTGTCCAAAGCTTTGCTGCCATTGCCTGAAAAGTGGCATGGCTTGAAAGACACTGACCAACGATACCGCCAGCGGTACTTGGACCTGATTGCGAACCCTGGCGTACGGGAAGTATTTAACAAGCGTATTCAGATTGTTCGTGAGATCCGTAACCATCTTTGTGAGCGTCAATTTCAGGAGGTGGAAACGCCGATGATGCAGCCTCAGCCTGGGGGGGCTACGGCCAAGCCGTTCATTACTCATTATGACGCCTTGGATTGTAGAATGTATCTGCGTATTGCTCCGGAGTTGTACCTCAAACGGTTGTTGGTGGGGGGGTTCGACAAAGTGTTTGAACTCAACCGCAATTTCCGTAATGAGGGGGTTTCCCGCACTCATAATCCCGAATTTACGATGATCGAGGTTTATGAGGCCTATTCCGATATGCGGGGCATGAAGGAACTGATTGAGGAAATGATTACACAAGTTGCCCGAACCGTGATGGGCACTTTGACGGTGGGGAATTCTGAAGCGCCCATTGATCTTACGCGTCCCTGGCGCGAAGTGGCGTATCGTGACCTTGTTATGGAGCGGATGGGGCTGGATTGGTTCTCGCTGGACAAGCAAACTATGCGCTTTAAGGCCGAAGCACATGCCTTGTATGTGGAGCCGTCCTGGGGGACGGAAGAGATCACACAGGAAGTTTATTCCAAGCTGATTGAAAAAACATTGCAGAACCCGACCTTTGTTACTCGGCTTCCCGCTGAACTGGTGCCGCTAGCCAAGCGCTGTGAGGATGACCCGTCCGTGGTGGATGTGTTTGAATTGGTGATTGGTGGCAAGGAGATTGCACCAGGTTATTCCGAGTTGAATGATCCCCTGGAGCAGCGGCGCCGGTTTGAGGCGCAGGCGGGGGAGGATGCTCAAAAAGTTGATGAAGATTTTCTGACGGCGCTTGAGCATGGAATGCCGCCCGCTGGCGGGATGGGCATTGGAATTGATCGCCTGGTCATGACGCTGACGGGGAGTGAGGCGATTCGGGACGTGATTTTGTTCCCCCAGTTGAAGCGGAAAGAAGACTGATTAATATCTGAAATTTGAAATCCGAGTATGATGCCTTTTCCCTTATTTCTTGCGCTGAAGTATCTCAAGCCGAAACGAACCTACTTCTCGGTGGTCACGATCATTTCTGTCCTGGGCGTATTGCTGGGAGTGGCGGTCCTGATCATCGTTCTGTCGGTGATGACCGGCTTTGATGATATGTGGCGCGAGAAAATTCTGGGATTTAATGCGCATCTGACGATCTCGGTTGCGGGGGGCATCACGGAGGAAGAAGAGGTGATGAATCAGCTGGGCCGACTGGAAGGTGTTGTGGGGGTGGCTCCGTCCACAGAGGGGCAGGTGGTGGTTCAGCACAATCGCAATATTTATACTCCCTTTTTGCGGGGAATTGATCCGGTACGGGAAGGCTCTGTCAGCCAAATTCCCGTTAGTGTGAAGCAGGGGAAATTCAGTGTGAAAGGGATGGATGTGGTGATCGGGGCCGATCTGGCGCGGCGGATCGGGGTTGGGCTGGGGGATAAATTGCTGATCAATTCCCCGGCGAGTTTTGTAAGCAAAGATGAGATTACTTTGCCGGAAGAGTTCCGGGTAGCCGGTATTTTTGAAGTAGGGATGTGGGAGTATGATTCGGGGTTTGTCTTTTGCTCAACTGAGAAGGCTCGGACTCTGTTTGGGCTCGAAAACGGGGTTGGGGCGATACGGCTGATGGCGAAGGATCCCTATCGGGCTCAGGATGTGGCGCGACAAATTCGCGCTACGCTGGGAGGCGATTATTTTGTCACCACCTGGATGGAGCAAAACCGCCAGATTTTCAGTGCCCTTAGGGTGGAGAAAAATATGATGTTTTTTCTTCTGATTTTCATCACCATTGTGGCTGCGTTTGGCATCACGAATACCTTGATCACGGTGACGGTCCAAAAAACGCGTGAGATCGGATTGCTCAAGGCCATCGGATTTTCATCCGGCAGCATTATGCGGATTTTCTTCTGGCAGGGCTGGATTGAAGGCATGGTGGGGACCTTCTCCGGAGTAGGTGCGGCGTTGCTGATTTTGCATTACCGTAATGATTTGCTGCGCTGGTTGTCCGACACGTTCAATCTGGAGCTGTTTCCTAAAGAATTGTACCGGTTGAGCGAGATTCCGTCGCGGACGGCGCCGATGGATGTCATTGTGGTGGCGGGTTCGGTTGTGTTGATTTGCACACTGGCGGGCTTGATTCCGGCTTGGCGGGCGGCCCGGCTTGATCCTGTTGAGGCATTGCGTCATGAATAACCAGCCCATAGTCAAAGCGGGATCGATTACCAAGACCTATGTGATGGGCGGACGTCCCCTGACGGTGTTGAAAAAAGTCTCGGTGGCGGTGTGTCCGGGTGAAACGGTCGCGATTATCGGCCCGAGTGGAGCGGGGAAAAGTACGTTGCTCCATGCCTTAGGGGGGTTGGATCAGCCGACGGAGGGAGCGGTCTGGTTCAAGGATCAGTCCTTGTATCGTCTGACGCCGCGTGAGCGGACGCTGATTCGTGCCCGCCATATCGGGTTTGTTTTTCAATCTTATCACTTGCTGCCGGAGCTTGATGTGCTGGAGAATGTGCTGTTGCCCACTATGGCGCTCTGGAAAATGCGACGACAGCGTGCGGAACAGCGTCAGCGGGCTGAATTGTTATTGGAGACAGTGGGGTTATCGGATCGGTTGGGACACACGCCCTTGGAACTGTCGGGGGGCGAACAGCAGCGGGTGGCATTGGCTCGGGCGCTGATGAATGAGCCGGAACTGGTGCTGGCTGACGAGCCGACCGGTAATTTAGACAGTGTTACGGGGGAAGCGATTTTAAAATGTTTGTTTGCCATGACGCAGGAGCGGCGGCACACCCTGATTCTGGTAACGCATAATGATGAAGTTGCTCATCGGTGCGATCGTGTGATCCACATGAAAGACGGATGTGTGGTGGATGTGAAGGAGGCAGTGGTTTCATGATGATAAAACGCGGAGTTGCTATTATTTTGGGCGGGCTCATGCTCGGTTTGCTGTTGATGGTGGGGTGGGTTTGGTGGTATGCCCTGCCGGCTTGTGCGGCAGCGAAACCCATGGAGCCGGGTGTGCAGGCGGCCGAGGTGGCGAAATGTTTTGAAAAGGTGATGCCTCAGTTGCATTTGTCGCACCAGCCTTTGGATGAGGGGATTGCGACCAATGCCATGGTGCTTTATTTGGCCATGCTGGATTATGATCGTACTTTTTTTCTGGCGTCTGACATTGATGAATTTGCCCGGGAGGCCGTGTTGCAGGTGGAACGTTTGCATCAGGGGGATGTATCGCTGGCGTTCAGGATTTTTGAGCGGTTCAAGGAACGGGTGCGGAATCGGGTGGAATATGCCGACATGCTCATCGGGAAAGGCTTTGATTGCACCACTCAGGAAGACTACATCTGGAAACGTAAAGATGCTCCCTGGCCGGTGGATGAAGCGGCTTGGAATGAACTCTGGCGCAAAAAGGTCAAGAATGAGTATGTGGCAAGGTTGGTGAGCAAGGCCTTGGTGGAGGCCGAGAAAACCAATGGGGTGAACAAGGCAGACTCCGGCACGGCAAAAAATGACGTGGCTGCCACAAACGGGGCGACTCTGGGACGGGCCTCTGATGCGGAGGCCCAACTCAGTCCGGAAGCTTATTTCAGAAAACGATACAAGCAGTTTCTGATGGTGTTGGAAGATAGTGATGCGGATTTTGTACTGCAACGCTATTTTACGGCCTTTGCGCAGGCCTATGATCCCCATTCAGAATACATGACGCCCAGTTCCAGCGATGATTTTGAAATCGGAATGAAGTTGTCATTGGGTGGTATTGGCGCTTTGTTGCAGAGTGAAGATGGTGCGGCGAAAATAGAAAAAATCATTCCGGGTGGTCCGGCGGCCCGTGATGGACGCCTCAAGCCCGGCGACAAAATCATCAGTGTGGCTCAAGACAAAGATGAGTCTGTGGATATTCTACATTGGCCTTTGTACAAGGCCGTGGGGATCATCCGGGGTAAGAAGGGGAGCAAGGTTACCTTAACCATCATCCCCGCCTCCGATATTACGGGGGCCAGAACTACTAAGATTACCCTGGTGCGCGATGACGTGAAGCTGGAGGATCAAGAGGCTAAAGCGGAAACGATTACGGTCGTTGGCGATAATGGGATGACGAATCAGGTGGGTGTGATTCATTTGCCGGCTTTTTATGCCGACATGAGGAACCGGGTTAATGGGGGTGCTGAATATAAGAGTTCCACCCGGGATGTGGCACGCCTCATTACTGGCATGAAGGCCAAAAATGTGGATGGGATTATCCTTGATTTGCGAAATAATGGAGGGGGGTCGCTGGCCGAGGCGGTGGAAATGACGGGCTTGTTCTTTACCTCCGGTCCGGTGGTTCAGGTTCGCGAAAGCCGTGGCGTTCAGGTGCTTCAGGATCCTGATCCGGAGGTTTTGTATAGTGGACCGTTGGTGGTGCTGGTGAATCGCCGGAGTGCCTCGGCTTCTGAGATTCTGGCGGCGGCTCTTCAGGATTACGGGCGTGCGGTGATTGTGGGTGACTCGAAGACCCATGGGAAGGGAACCGTTCAGTCGTGGCAGCCCCTGGATGAGCGCAGATCCGCCCTTGGCTCGATCAAGGTGACGACCCATTCCTTCTATCGTGTGGCGGGCGGGTCCACTCAGATGAAAGGGGTCGTTCCAGACATCCGGATTCCTTCCGTGTTGGATGTGTTGGATGTGGGGGAGGAGTTTTTGCCCCATGCGATGCCGTGGACTGTCATCAGCATGGCGCACTATAGTCCGGTGATGGATCTGTCGACGATTATCCCGAAATTGACATTGGCGTCGGAGGCGCGGCGTGCCAAGGATGCCCGTTTTGCGGCGCAGCGCGAGGTGATTGAGCGAGTCAAGAAGCATCAGACGGATACTGGGATTCCCTTGAACTTGAAGGAACGTATTACATTGGCACAGGAAGAGAAAGTTTTAGACAAGGCTCAGGATGAGGCCATGGGGGATAATGATCCGGATGGCGAAGGAGCGGTGGCGAAGGCGTCGGAGAAAGATCTGGTATTGAGGGAGTCCGCGAAGATACTGACGGACCTCATGTTGGTGTGGAAAGTGAGGGAGTTAAAAAATGAAGATTCCATTCTGGAAAATGCATGGAGCTGGAAATGATTTTGTACTCATTGATGACCGCAGGTTGACCGTTCCGGTCAAAAACCGGGCTTGGCTTGAGTCGATTGGGAAACGGCGGACGGGTGTTGGGTGTGAGGGAATTATTCTGATTCAACCTTCCACGCAAGCCGATTTTATCATGCGTTTCTTCAATCCGGACGGGAGTGAAGTGGATATGTGCGGGAATGGGGCGCGGTGTGTGGCCCGCTTGGCTTATGATCTCAAAGTGGCGCCAGCCAAGATGACCTTCGAAACAGGGGCAGGAATCATTGCTGCCGAAATGGTGGGAGATCAGGTTCGGTTAGGAATGACTCTGCCGAAAGATTGGCGTTTGAACCAGATGCTGGAGATCGATGGAGTCAAGCGGCCTTATGGTTTTGTGAACAGCGGTGTGCCCCATGTGGTGATGCCTCTGGAACAGTTGGATCAGGAAGATGTGGCGAAAACAGGAGCGGCGATCCGCTATCATAAGGATTTCGCGCCCAAGGGAACCAATGCGAATTTCATTCATGTCACCGGCCCCTCTGCGTTACGCATCCGGACATATGAACGCGGGGTCGAGGCCGAGACGCTGGCTTGCGGTACTGGTATTGTGGCGTCAGGGTTGATTGCCGGGTGGATGGGTTGGGTAAAACCGCCTGTAAAGATCACTTGTGCGGGCGGCGATGTGTTGGAGGTGAATTATACGCTGACCTCTGACGGGGCGCAGAATGTCACCCTTCTGGGGCCTGCCGTTTATGTGTTTACCGGCGAGCTTGAAACTCCATGAAAGTGGCGACCTTCAATGTAAATTCGATCAGATCCAGGATGGGGATCCTGCTCGACTGGGTGCGGGCACACCAGCCGGATGTGATGGCGTTACAGGAGACGAAGGTTGTGGATGCGGATTTTCCTGTAGGGCCGATCCGGGAGGCTGGCTATCACGTCGTTTTTAAGGGCGAGAAATCCTACAATGGCGTGGCCCTTCTGTCGCGGCGTGAACCCGATGTTGTGCGGTTTGGGTTGGATGATGGCGGGCCGGTGGATGAGACGCGATTGGTTTATGCGAAGTTCGGGCTCCTTCATGTGATGAACACCTACGTTCCGCAGGGACGTGACATTGAGCACGAGATGTATCGCTATAAGATCAACTGGTTTGCCCGACTACGGAAATATTGTGAACGACACTTCTCGCCGGACGATCAGGTGGTCTGGGTGGGAGATTTCAATGTGGCGCCGACACCTATTGATATCCATAATTCTGAGTTGCAGACGAATCATGTGTGCTACCATGTGGATGTCCGGCAGGCGTTTGCAAAAACGGTGGCATGGGGTTTTGAAGATGTGTTCCGTAAGTATCATCCGGAAGCCGGGCAATATACGTTTTTCGACTACCGGCAACGGGATGCGGTGAAACGGGGACTGGGCTGGCGAATAGATTTTGTCATGGCTTCCCGTTTTCTGGCGGCAAAGTCTGTCGGGGCGGGGATTGATCTGGCTCCGCGTTTGGCGGAGAAGCCTTCGGATCATACGGTCTTGATGGCGGAATTCCAGAGTTGAGGGTTTTGGAGGTTGCACATGAACATTCCGTCCGAATGGACGCTGGGGTTAAGGTTCCTGGTGGCGTTGGCCATTGGCTTTCTGGTTGGGCTGGAGCGTGAAACCGGGCGCAAAGAGCATGCCCAGTTTTTCTTTGGCGGGGTACGAACGTTTCCGATTGTCAGTCTGTTCGGGTTTGCCTGCGCTTGGCTTTTCTCCAATGGCCTTCCGTTAATTCTGCCTGCAGGTCTTGTCGCCATTACGGCTCTGACGGTGGTGGCCTATATTCAGAAAATCAAAGCGGGTCGGCTTGGGGCCACAAGCGAAGTGTCCGTGCTGGTGACTTACATGATCGGTGCCCTTTCGCTGCTGGCCGATGTCCGGCTGCCGATTGCGTTGGGGGTTGTGAATACCATCCTGCTTTCTGAAAAATCTACTTTGGAAAATTATGTGGTGCGATTGAATCATAATGAGTTTCTGGCCACCTTGAAGTTTCTGCTCCTGGCGCTGGTGATCTATCCGGCCCTTCCGAATGTGGAGTACACGCCATATCACCTTAATCCGGCGCGTATCTGGCAGATTGTCGTATTGGTATCGGCGATTGGGTTTGCGGGGTACATTCTGTCAAAAAAACTGGGAGCCCGCCTGGGTTTGCCGGTATCCGGATTGCTGGGGGGCATCGCCTCCAGTACGGCGGTGAGTGTGGCGACCGGGCGATTGGCACGTGAAGTCCCGGCCTATGCGGGTGTGGCGCTACAGGCGAGCCTGCTGGCCAGTAGTGTGATGTATTTACGGTTGATGGTACTGATCGCCGTTTTTGGCGGGGGATTTTCATTGACTCTGGATTGGCGGATGGAGGCTTTGTGTTTGGTAGGGGTGTTGTTGGTCTTGACGGTTCGCAAGGAGGCAACAGCCGGAAATGCGCCGGGTGAGTTGCCTTCGATTCAGAACCCTGTCGAAATCCGGGTAGCCGTCATTTTTGGGGTCGTATTTGTGGTGGTCAAGGTGGGAGTGGCGCTGGCGAAAGAGTATTTCGGGCAGGCGGGGGTGCTGGGGTTGGGTGTGCTATCCGGGGTGGTTGATGTGGACCCGTTTATATTATCCCTGGTTCAGGGATCTCTTTCCGGGCGCCTGATGATCCAGGCCATATTGTTGGCGGTAATGGTCAATACCCTCGCCAAGGGTGTCTATTTTACCGTGTTGAGCCGGGGGAACCGGATGCAATCGATATGGCGGTACATTGTTTGGGCTGCCTGTCATGTTCCCCTGATGTGGGTGTAGGGGGGGAGGGTGAGGGAAAATAGGCTGTAGACTGTTAGGTATTCAGGACGTAAATACATGAAAATTAAAGTCAGTATTCTGTCGACATTGGGACTTTTATTATTGGTGTCAGGGTGTGTCAGCACCCCCGCTAGCCGGATTAAAAAAGAACCGCAACTGTTTGGCACTTTTGCGCCGGACATTCAGGTGAAGGTGCAGAAGGGCCAGATTGAGATCGGGTTTAGCCGGGATATGGTGCGATTGGCACTCGGTTCCCCGCAGCAGGTGAATCTCCGCACGGCGGAAAACGGGGAAGCGGAAATTTGGACTTATGTGCACTCACGCTATATCAGTAACTATGAATCTATGAATACCGGGTACTGGTACCGGGATCGTGCAGGACGCCTGAATCGCTCCTATGACACCATGTGGGTCGACCGGGGTTGGTATGAGGACTATCCCGTGCTTAAGCTTGAGTTTGTTGGCGACAAGCTCAAGGTCATTGAGCGTATGAAGCGCTAATCCCCTGCCGTAATTTTGAGTATCACGGTACGGTTTTTTTGCTGATTGACCGCCGTTGTATTCGGGTAGGGGGGATTGGTCTCACCTGCCGATGAGGTTTCTACCATGGAAGCGGGGAGCCCGCAGGAGCTGGTCAGATAACTGGCGACGGCTTTTGCTCTTGCCAAGCCGATGGCCCGGTTGTCATTTCCGTGTGCTTTGGCTTTTTTGACTTTGGCCGCGTCGGTATGGCCTTCGACTTCTATGCGAAAGGGCTGCCCTTTAAGATCGGAGGCGATGGCTTTCAGATCTTGGCGCGCCGTACTGGAGAGTTCGACGCCGCGGGTGAAGGTGCCATAGTGAAAAACCACTTTCAGCTCTTTGGCGGATGCCGTGGTACTCCAGCGACTTCCTTTAAGAGATGGCCAGACTGCCGTTTTCTCTGTGACGCGCACAGGCGATTTCGGGTGATGGACAACAGCTGGTGGCGCTGGCGTGACAGGGGGGGCACTGAGAGGAGTCGCAGCGGGGGACTCTTGTGTCT
>Ga0118677_10001594_pt1 | contig 47681 bp, 30 predicted proteins | sample AliMusrvi5mmetaG_FD_86154 | JGI IMG/M metagenome (GOLD analysis project Ga0118677, IMG submission 86154) | reverse complement strand
GTCGACATTCTTGTTGAGGTTTGGCGCGACGTTGAAAACACACGTCGAGACGAATCTCGACGCGGCAGACATGAATGTCCGCGCTACGATTTCGACCGCGCAGCTTTGGTTTTTTGAAAAACTATGTGGCATTAGGCGAAACCGCCTGTCCACTTCTGAAATCGCCGGGCGACCTCAGGAGTTCGGCGACTTCTCTCGATGCCTGCCACAGGCCACGGTCGATGTCGCGAAACAGGTCTTTGCCGGCCGCTGCTGAATCGCCGCGCGAATTGAAGAACACCACCCAGGCAAAGCCATCGTGAGTGCGGATCACATAGGTTGCCGTGCCGTCGAGCGATCCGCTGTGCCACCAGTTGCCCACTGTATTGATGTTGAAGCCGAAACCATACCAGAGCTTTGAATCCTTCCATTCGGCAACCGAGGCCGGGCGCGCCGTGAGTTCGGCCACACTGGTGGCACTGAGGAATCGCTTGCCGCCGCGGCCGTCGATGGCGTTCACAAACCGCGCATAATCGGCGGCACTGGCCACCCAGCCGCCGTGGGCGTCCATCGCCTCCAGATGCCAGCCTCCGTAAGGCCAGGGCACCATGCCTGGCACATCGGGGAAGACGCTGCGGGCATTGCCCGGGCTCTTGTACTCCACCTCGTTTGGCAGGCGCCCCGCGCGCAACGTCCGGCCGATGCGCATTCCTGTGATCCCCATCGGCGCCAGTACGTGAGCACGGACATAATCCTCATAGGTCATGCCGGTGATGCGTTCGATGATGCGCCCCAGCACGGCATAGCCGAAGTTCGAATAGGCGTAGCGCGTCCCGGGAGTGAATTGCAGCGGTTGCGCACGCATCCAGCGAATGATATTTTCGGCCGATACTGGCGCCGGCACGTCGAGTTCGCGGCTGATCTTCGGCGACAGGAACATCGGGTCGAAGTTGGCGCCGGTGGGCGAGCGGTCCCAACCGCCGGAGTGATTCAGCAGGTGTCGGATGGTGATCGTGGCGAGACGTTTATCAGGCTGCGATCCGGCGGGTGCGGGCAGACCAGGGAGCAGCGCAAAGGCCGGCTGAGCGAGCGAGAGCTTGCCCTCCTCCACCAGATGCAGGATCGCTACGGCGGTGATCGCCTTCGAGAGGCTTGCGATGCGGAACAGCGATCCGGACTGTGCCGCTCCGTAGCCATGCGAATAGACGAGCTTGCCGTTCCGGGTGAGCGCGATCGATCCGGCCGGGATGTTGTAGGTGGCCATCAGGCTCGTCATGAGCCTGTCAAACGAGGGCAGTTGCGCCGCTGATGGGCCGGTCTGGGCTTGCACCAAAGAAGCGGAAAACAGGAACGCGAACCCGAACTTAACCATGCACGCATTCTACTACCGCAAGGCAAGGCTCGAACAACTGTCGACAGTTTTCTTGACTTGCTGGTCTGATTTTGCTAACTTCCTTTCAAAGTGCTTGAACGTACAAGCCTTCGAATCCTTTCTCAGGGGGGCCCGCATCATGAACAGCCGAAAATCCGCCGCATACCTTTTCAGCCTGGCGGCAGCGATTTTAATCAGCCTGCCAATGCAGGCGCAGGAAGTCAGTTCCGGCCTCACCGGCCGCGTGGTCGATCCCACCGGTTCGCCGGTAATCGGCGCGACCGTGACGGCCCGCGACCAGGACCGCGGGACATCGTTTCCTTCAACCACCAATGAAGACGGAACCTACGCGTTCCCTCGCATTCCGCCGGGGAATTACGGGCTGAAAGTGGAAGCCGCGGGCTTCAAGACCTATTCGCACCCGGGGATTATGCTGGAAATCAACCAGCGCGGCCGCGTGGACGTGGCACTGCAGTTGGGGTCGGTGAATGAAAGCGTCGAAGTCAAAGGCGACGCGGCCCTACTGCAAACCGAGACCACGCTTGTCGGAGCCGTAGTCAGCGCCCAGACGCTCGACGACGCGCCGCTTATCAGCCGCAACTTCATGGAATTGACATTGATGATTCCGGGCGTGACCACCACCGATCCGATGTCATTCAACACCGGCACGCGCGCCGACAGCGCTGGCCACGTCTTCGTCAACGGCAACCGCGAGCAGGCCAACAACTTCATGCTCGATGGCGCCGACGCCAACCAGGTCTCCGATAACCTTGCCGCCTATCAGCCCAGTCCTGATGCGGTTCAGGAGATGCGCGTGATCACGCAGAACGCCTCGGCCGAATTCGGCAACTTCCAGGGCGGCGTCATCAACCTGGTGATCAAATCGGGCACCAACCAGTTTCACGGCAACGTCTTCGAGAGTTTCCGTAACGACAAGCTGAACGCCGATAACTGGGCGCGCAACTGGAGCAACCTCAACCGCGTGCCGATCCGCTGGAACCAGTTCGGCGGCACCCTGGGCGGGCGCATCAAGCGCGACAAACTGTTCTTCTTCGCCGACTATCAGGGCTTCCGCCAGGCCACGCCCACCTCATTGAACACGACCTCCGTGTTCCAGACCCCGTGGCGCACCGGCAACTTCTCCAACCTGCTCACCACTACCTACAAAAACACGCAGCTCTATAACCCGTTCACCGCCGACGCAAAGGGCGTACGCGCTCCGTTTCCCAACGACCAGATTCCACTGACCCTGTTCGATCCGGCGGTAGTGAAACTGTTCCAGGACACGCGCGTGTTCCTGCCCCAGGCCACCTCCGGAGCCACCAACAACCTTGTTTATTCCACGCACTCCAGGGTGATCGCCGACCAGGGCGACGTGAAACTGGACTGGAAGCCGAATGAGAAGGACTACTTCACGGCCCGCTACTCCGCCGGTGCTCAGGATTCCCGCGGCTTCAACTCCTTCATCATGATCTTCCCGCCCTTCCGCACCGCGCCCTTCCAACACGGCGTAGTAAACTGGACGCGTACCATCAGCCCGCGCCTGGTCAACGAGGGCCGCTTCGGAATCAACCGCAACATCCTGCAAAACGGCACTCAGGATAATGGCCTCGGCGATTACGCCGCCGGCCTGGGAATCAAGAATGCAGGCGCGGGCCTCATGTCGCTGCAAGGCTTCGCATATGCCGCCACGCTCGGCAACGCCAACGACGGCTTGCAGCAGTTCTTTACCACCAACGTCTTCCACGGCATCGATAACCTCACTATGGTCTTCGGGCGTCACATGATCAAAACCGGCGGCCAGTTCATCCGCCAGCAGGTGAACACCTACTATGCCGGCAACAACGGGCGCACCGGCTACATTAACTTCACAGGCCGCTTCACCGCGCCCAACGCAGTGAACCCCACGCCGCAAGGCCTGCTGATCGGCGAAGCGGACTTTGTGCTCGGCCTCCCTAGCGACCTCGGCCGCGGCGTCATCACCGGAACCTGGGGCCACCGCTCCACGGTCTATGGGCTCTATATTCAAGACGACTGGCACGCCACCAACAACCTGACGTTGAACCTCGGCGTCCGCTGGGAGTATCACTCGCCGTGGATTGAAGTCGCCGACCGCCAGACCAACTTCGGACTCTTCAGCGGAACCATCATGCAGGCTGGAGTAAATGGCAACAGCCGAGCCTTGTACAACGCCTTCAAGAAGGATTTCCAACCGCGCGTCGGCTTCGCCTACACGCCGGCCTTGCTGCGCAAGAAAGTGGTTCTGCGTGGCGCCTACACCATGTCGTCCTTCCTGGAAGGGACAGGCACAAACCTCCGCCTGCCACTCAATCCACCATTCGCCACCGAGTACCAGTCCCTGTTCAACACCCCCGACATCTGGCTGCCGCCGACCCGGCTCTCCGACGGTTTCTCTGCGCTGAACGCCAAGGACCCCTACAAGAACGCGACCCTGCGCATTTGGGATCCCAACGTGCGGCCCGCCGTCTCACAGCAATGGAGTTTCGCCACCGAGTTCCAGTTGCCATCGAGCAATGTACTCAGCGCATCTTACGTCGGTCAGCACGGCACGCACCTGATGGTGCCGGAGCCTTATCTACAGAAGATGCTCGTCAATGGCAAGGCAGTGCCCGGCCCATACCTGGCAGGCAACCCGGCCCTGGTATCCCTGATCACACAGGTCTCGGGAACCGCTTCTGACGGCAACTCGAAGTACAACGCCTTGCAGGCGCACGTGCGCAAGCGGTTTGCAATGGGCCTCGAATACCAAGCCGGCTTCACTTATTCGCACGGCATGACCGACGCCCAGGGCTACTACGGTACCTCGGGCCAGGCCGCCGGAACCGGAGCCTACACGCAGAACATCTATAACCCCAAGGCGGAATGGGGCCCGTCATTCTTTGACAACAAGTACAACCTTTCGGGATCGCTGTTCTACACGCTGCCCTTTGGGAAGAACAAACTGATCGGAAGATCCATGCCTGGCTGGCTCGACCGCGCCGTGGGCGGCTGGCAGTTAGGAACGCTGTTCTCTACGCACTCCGGCTTCCCCTTGACCGCCAAGGTTTCGGGCGATCCGTCGGGCACCGGCTCGCGCTCGGTGCGGCCCAATGTCAACGGCACGCCGAACGATCCGCACCTGATCGGACCTGGCCTGCAATGGCTCGATAACGGCACCGTAGCCGGCGGCGGTAAGCTGTACACCACTCCGACCGCTTTCACATTCGGCAACTCCGGCGTCGGCATCGTGCGCGGCCCCGGCATGGCCCGCATGGATGGCTCGTTGAACAAGCAGTTCCGCATCTCGGAAAGGAAGTACTTCCAGCTGCGGCTTTCGGCCTTCAACGTGACAAATACGCCGATCTTCGCTTCGCCCTCGTCGATGGTGATCACCAACGCGTTCTTCGGCTCCATCCGCAGTTCGCAGGGTGAACGCAACGTGAACATCGTCGCGAAGTTCTACTTCTAAACGACAGCAGGACCGCCTGGCTGCGATGATACCCTAAGGGAGCTACACTTAGAGAAGTTGATCAAATGCCTGGCGCAAAAAACCTGAGTCTTGAGGACGTCGACTTCAGCATCTCCGCAGAAGTCGACGCCTTTCTTGTTGGAGTTATGAATGAGGGCCTCCGGCGAATTCAGGCCGAGGGTGCGGAACTCCAGGCGCGAGGGCTTATGGATGCCCACGGGAATCTGCTCTCCTCCGAACTTCCGCTCGACATGCGCGAAGGTTCAGAGCGCGATTTCGGGGGCTAGGTGGCCTCTCCGAAAATGTTCATTGCCGCTGGTCCACTCGGCGGAGGAAAGAGTTCCGCTTTCCCACTGCGGAGCTTCGCCGATCGGATATTCAACGCTGATGATCGGGCTGCGGATCTGAACGGGGGCTCCTACCAGGGCATTCCATTACGAGTCCGCCACGTGGTAAACGAATAGTTCGAGCTCTTCGTACGGAATAATATCGGCTTCCAGCGAACATTCGCTCTGGAAACAACTCTGCGCAGCACGATCACCTTCGATCAGGCGAAGCTCGCCAGTCAGGCGGGATTTCAGGTTTCGATGGTCTATGTGGCGCTCGACAATTTTCAAAAGCACGTCGAGCGAGTGAGGCGGCGAGCTATCCTGGGTGGACATGCGGCAAGCGAGTCAACCCTCCGGCGCATCTATGAGAGCAGCCTGAAAAACCTCCCCACCACGCTCAATCCGGAAGAAAGCGGCATTGACACCGTTCGAATCTTTGACAACTCCGCTTTCCAAACGGTTCCCAGACTCTGCTTGAGTGCCGAACGTGGCCGAGTAGTTGGCATTACAAAAGATTTTCCGCTCTGGCTTATGCCGGCTCTCCATTGGACGGACGCGGACCTTGAGAAGATCAGAAAGGGCGAAAGCAGGCCAGGTCCGTTGGGCCCCCTAAGTTGAAAGGCCCATGCGAGCCATGCAGTCGCGATGGTTAAGCAAATGCCTCTGTTCAACCGCATGCTTTTCCTTAGCCCGAAAGTGGGCACATACGCAATCGAAGAATAGACTTCAAGGCAAATTATGTCAACAAACTGCTTGGCACAAGCTCCAAGATCACGAATTAGCGGGCGAACCTTTCGGATCCCAAAATACTGGCTTCAACCTGATATCGTTTAATTTCCCCAAGCACCCTCCACTCGCCAATTGAGTCACTCCTCGACAAGAGTCTTTTCCACGCATATCCCCATCACTTCGGTCCAAATCCCACCGAATTACTTGACACCCCATGGTAAAGTAAATCGAAAACTGGGGCTTGTCGTCCTCGCACAGCCCTGCAAATCAGGCACCACGGCCAAATGGCTTCGTTAGCTCCCCGATGCCAAGCTAACTCGTCGCCAACAAACAACCGGATTGGCTCCGTTTCGTATTTCCACCAGCAAACACGAACGGAGCTATAATCAAGACAAATCTAACTTCAGGACGTAATCCTATGTTTCGTACCCTGTTACTTGCGCTCGCGGCGATCTCCGCGTTTGCGCAGACCCTGCCTCCGGGCGTGAAAAAACTCGCCACCGTTGAAGGCCTCACCGAATACTCTTACCCCAACGGACTCCGCGTCATTCTCTTCCCTGACGCGTCGAACCCCAAGGTCACCGTCAACATGACCATCCTGGTCGGCTCGCGCCACGAAGGCTATGGCGAAACCGGCATGGCCCACCTGCTGGAGCACATGCTGTTCATGAAGACCTCCACCGGCCGCGACATCAAGAAGGAACTCACCGGCCACGGCGCGCAGTGGAACGGCACCACCTCCAACGATCGCACCAACTACTTCGAAACCGTCACCGCATCCGACGAGAACCTGCGCTGGGCGCTCGGCCTCGAAGCAGACCGCATGGTGCACTCCATCATGGATAAGAAAATGCTCGATACCGAAATGACGGTGGTCCGCAACGAATTCGAGCGCGGAGAAAACAGCCCCGACCGCGTGCTGCGTGAACGAGTGATGGCGACGGCCTTCCTGTGGCACAACTATGGCAAGTCCACCATCGGCGCCCGCGCCGACATTGAAAACGTACCGATCGACCGGCTGGCAGCCTTCTACCAGAAGTATTACCAGCCCGACAACGCCGTGCTCATCGTCGCCGGCCAACTCGACGAAGCGAAGACGCTGAAGATGATCGCCGAAACAGCCGGCGCAACGCCACGGCCCACACGAAAGCTCGACCAGACCTACACGGTTGAACCCGTGCAGGACGGCGAACGCTACGTCTCGCTGCGCCGTGTTGGTGACGGGCAATCGATCATGGCCGTGTATCACATTCCCGCGGCTGGCCATCCCGATTCGGTGGCGCTCGAAGTTCTGTCAGGCATCATGACCGGCGGCGGACGCGGCGGTGGCGGAGTGGCCACAGGACGCCTGTCAAAGGCGCTGGTGGACAACAAAAAGGCCGTATCGGCGCGCATGTCCGCGGAGTCACAACACGACCCCGGCGTCATTTCTGTGTCCGCGCAGTTGAGCAAAGAGCAGTCGCTTGCTGAGGCGCGCAAAGTGATGCTGGAAGTGGTGGAGAATCTGGCGGCCGAACCGCCGACCAAAGAGGAAGTGGAACGCGTAAAGACGCGCCTGCTGCGCTCCATGGAGATGCAGATGGCGAATTCGCAGTCGGTTGCGATGAGCCTCACCGAGACTGCCTCGGCGGGCGACTGGCGCCTGCTGTTCCTCAATCGCGACCGCATTCAACAGGTGACCGCGGAGGATGTGACCAGGGTTGCGAAGAAGTATCTGATCGCATCGAACCGCACCATCGGGGAATTTATTCCGGAGTCGAATCCGGTGCGCGCCGAAGTCCCGGCAACGCCCGACCTGCAGGCCGTGTTCAAAGACTATAAGGGCGGCGCGGGGGCGTCGGCCGGCGAGTCGTTCGACCCCACTCCGGCCAACGTGGAAAAGCGGCTGAAGCGCGAACAGATCGGGGGCATCAAGATGGTGACGCTGCCCCGCAAGGTTCGCGGCGGCACGGTCTCGGCCGTGCTCGAACTGCACTTCGGCGATGAGAGCGCGCTCTCCGGCAAGACCGCCGCGGCACAGATCGCGGGCGGCCTGCTGATGCGCGGCACCATGACCAAGACCCGCGAGCAGATTCAGGACGCAATGGACAAGTTGAAGTCGCGCGTGATGGTCAGCGGCGGTGGCGGCGGCGGTTTCGCGGGCGGACGTCGCGGCGGACGCGGTGGCGGCGGCGCGGTCTCCACCGTAGCCGATGCCACGGCCTCTATCGAAACCAATAAAGACAATCTCTCCGGCGCACTGCGCCTGGCTGTGGAGATGCTGCGCGAGCCGAAGTTCTCCGAGTCCGATTTCGAGCAGGTGCGGCAGCAGCGCATCGCCGGCATCGAAAACGGACGCAGCGAACCGGCCACGCTGGCCGCGCTCGAACTGAGCCGGCGCCTGAGCCCCTATGCCAAGGGCGACGTGCGGTACGTGGCGTCGATCGACGAACAGATCGCCGAACTGAAGAAGGTCACGCTCGATGACGTGAAGAAGTTCCATCAGCAGTTTTACGGCGCCTCGCACGGCGAGTTGGTCCTGGTGGGCGACTTCGATCAGGATGCCGCGCGCAAAGTGGTCACTGAGCTTCTGGGCAGTTGGAAGAGCGGCAGCTCATACCGCCGCATGACTGCGCTTTATAAGAAGACCGAACGCGTCAATCTGAAGATTGAAACGCCGGACAAAGAGAACTCGCAGTTCGAAGCGGGCCTGCGCATCCAGCTGAGTGACGACGATCCGGATTATCCCGCGCTGATGCTTGCCAATGCGATGTTCGGTGGCACGCTCGGCGCACGCATGCCGAACCGAATCCGCAATGTGGAAGGCCTGAGCTACGGTGTAAGCTCACGCCTGACGGTTGCGACCAACGGCGCCAGCGCCCTGTTCTCCGCCACCGCGATCAGCGCCCCGGCCAATACGCCGAAGGTGGAGGCCAGCTTCATGGACGAACTGCGCAAGACGCTGAAGAGCGGCTTCACGCAGGACGAAGTGGATAAGCAGAAGAAGGCCTACCGCGATCAGCAGATCGTCAGCCGCTCGCAGGAGCAGGGTCTGATGGTCCGCATCGCCAGCCTGGAGCAGCAGGGGCGGACGATGAAGTGGGACGAACAGATGGACGCAAAAGTACAGGCACTGACGCTGGAACAGGTGAACGCCGCGTTCCGCAAGCGGATCGATCCGGACTCCATCGCCATCGTCAAGGCCGGCGACTTCCAGAAGGCCGGCGCCTACAAGTAACGCCAGGTGGGGGACTGCTCACACTGTCCCAAGCGAACGAAGTGAGCGCGCGGACAGTGCGGGCTGTCCCCACAATGGTACAATCTCCTCTTTATGAGCCAAGAAGCCATCTATCCGCCAAGTCAAGACTTCGTCAATAAAGCCCACGTGCAGGGCATGGAAGGCTACCGTGCCCTCTACGATCACGCCGCCGAAAAGCCAGAGGAATTCTGGGGTCAACTGGCGGAGAAAGAACTCGACTGGTTTGAGAAATTCAACCACGTTTTCGAGTGGAATCCGCCGTTCGCCAAGTGGTTCGTCGGCGGCAAACTGAACGTCTCCTACAACTGCATCGACCGCCACCTGCTCACTCACCGCAAGAACAAAGCGGCCATCATCTGGGAAGGCGAGCCGGGCGATCAGCGCGTCATCACTTATCAGGAATTGCATCGCCTGGTGTGCCGCTTCGCCAACGTGCTGAAGTCGCGCGGACTCAAAGCGGGCGACCGCTCCATCGTGTACATGCCGATGATCCCCGAGCTGCCAATCGCGCTGCTGGCGTGCGCACGGCTCGGCATCACGCACAGCGTGGTGTTCGGCGGCTTTTCGGCCGAGGCACTCAAGGCACGTATTCAGGATCTGGATGCGGCGGTCGTCATCACCGCCGATGGCGGCTGGCGCCGCGGCAAGGAAGTGAAGCTCAAAGGCGCCGTCGATGAAGCAGTGGCCGAGTGCCCCAGCGTCAAAGACGTAATCGTGGTGAAACGCACCGGCTCCGAAATCAAAATGCAGGAGGGCCGCGATCACTGGTGGCATGTGCTCGATGAAGGCATGTCCGAAGACTGCCCCGCCGTGCCTCTCGATTCCGAACATCCGCTGTACGTGCTCTACACCTCCGGCACCACCGGCAAGCCGAAGGGCATTCTGCATACCACCGCAGGTTATCTGCTACAGACCACGATGACCATGAAGTGGGTCTTCGATCTGAAGGATACCGACACCTACTGGTGCTCGGCCGATATCGGCTGGGTGACCGGCCACAGCTACATCGTCTATGGACCGCTCTCCGCCGGCGCGACCACGCTGATGTACGAAGGTGCACCCGATGCTCCGGCCTATGACCGCTGGTGGCGCATCATCGCCAAGTACCGCGTCAACATTTTCTACACCTCGCCCACGGCGATCCGCGCACTGATCCGCCAGGGCGAGCAGTGGCCGAATGGCCATGACCTCACCAGCCTGCGCCTATTGGGCTCGGTGGGCGAGCCGATCAATCCCGCGGCGTGGGAGTGGTATCACCGCGTGATCGGCGGCGGCCGCTGCCCGATTGTCGACACCTGGTGGCAGACCGAAACCGGTGCGATCCTGATTGCTCCTATGCCTGGCGCCGTGCCGCTGAAGCCCGGTTCGGGCACGCTGCCGATGCCCGGCATTATTCCCGAAGTGATCGACCTGCAAGGCAACCCCGTCGGCCCCGGCAAGGAAGGCTTCCTGATTCTCAAACGGCCATGGCCAAGCATGATCCGCACCATCTGGGGCGATCCCGACCGCTATGTGGATCAATACTGGTCGCGCATTCCGGGTGCTTACTTCACTGGTGACGCGGCGCGTTGCGATGCCGATGGTTACTACTGGGTGCTGGGCCGCGTCGACGACGTAATGAACGTGAGCGGCCACCGCTTGAGCACCATGGAAGTGGAGTCGGCACTGGTTCGCCATGATGCCGTTGCCGAAGCGGCGGTGGTGGGCAAGCCCGATGAGATTACCGGCCAGGCCGTGTGCTGCTTCGTCACGCTGAAGAAGGGCGACTACGATCACCACACGTTGGGAATCGAACTGCGCCAGTGGGTGGCGCATGAGATCGGCTCGTTCGCCCGACCTGCGGAGATCCGCTTCACGGATGCGCTGCCGAAGACGCGCAGCGGTAAGATCATGCGGCGCCTGCTGCGTGAGATCGTCACGTCACACACGGTGGCGGGCGATGTCACCACGCTGGAAGACATGTCTGTCGTGACCACCCTCGCAGCACAGCACGACGAAGACTAACGTTAGATGTGGATGGCGCCTTCGAGGTAGAGGGCGCCATTCCCTGAGATCGAAACCCGCCCGCCGTTATCCGCAAGCCACAGTTCCCCGCCCCGCGCCGAAACCTGAAACGCATGCAGTTCTGACTTGCCCAGCTTCGAGGCCCAATAAGGAGTCAAGGTGCAGTGTGCCGAACCTGTCACCGGATCTTCGTCGATGCCTTGCTTGGGAGCAAAGAAGCGCGACACAAAATCGCAGTTGTTTCCGGGCGCGGTGGCGATCACGGCGAAGCGGTCCACGTTGCGCAAGGCCTGCATATCGGGCCGCAAGGCACGCACTTCCTCTTCAGAGCCGTAGACAACCATATAGTCCCGCGCGGCGAGGATTTCGAGGGGCTTGCCGCCCATTGATGCGGCGAGGCCAGGGTCAACAGCAACGGCCTGCGGCGCACGCGAAGGAAAGTCGAGCGTGAACAGATCGCCTTCGCGGGTCACCGTCAATTTGCCGCTCTTGCTGAAGAACTTCACTACTGGGGCTCCCACCACAAACGCCGAGGCGAGTGTGGCGTGGCCGCACAGATCGACCTCCACCGCCGGCGTGAACCATCGCAACCGGTAGCCATCGCCTTCGGGAACGTAGTAGGCGGTTTCGGCGAGATTGTTTTCCGCTGCGATCGCCTGCAGTGTCTCATCGGGCAGCCACTGTTCGAGGGGACAGACCGCGGCCGGATTGCCGCCAAAGACACGGCTACTGAAGGCGTCCACCTGGTAGATAGGCAGTTTCACTGGATGCGAGGCCTGACTCGCTCATTGAGGATGAGTTCGTCGAAGATGGCGAGAACCTGCTTGCGATAGGAGTACAGCTTCTTGAGATTATCGCGGAACGGCTCTTCGTATTGGCGTCCGCGCATCCACTTCTTCAGCAGGTCGCGCGGGACGTCGATGTCACGGCGCAACGCATCGGCGGAGTGGCCGCGCAGAAACAGCCCATAGAAAAGGGCGGCTTCCCGTCTCGGCGCTAATGGATCGAACTCTATGTTCCCCGTCATTGCTTGGTCCCGGCGTTGTCTGGTGAAAATGCCAGTATAAACACGAACCGTGTAACGTGGCAAGTTAATTATCTGATGCGCTCGGTAATGCGCTGGATGCGTTTTTCGCGAGTGCGTGCCTGATGCTGGCGCAAGGCCACCATCACTGCGACGAACATCGCGATGACAAACAAAGAATCGATGACAGCTTTCGCAGACATGAGGATAATATCGGCTGATGCAAGAAACCCCTTTAGTAATTATTTTCCGTCCGTGATAACCTAGCCTGCATGACGTTCCACGCGAAACTGATTCCCCTGTTTATGATTGCAGGCTCGACGCTGCTCGCCGAAGTATGGACCGGCACGGTGGTCGACATTATGTGCAAGGGCAAAGACCTGGCCGGGCATACCCGCCAATGCGCAGTCAGCTGCGCCAAAGGCGGCTACGGACTGGTGCTCTCCGATGGAAAATTCGTCAAATTCAATGAGTCCGGCAATTCGAAAGCTCTATCGACGTTAAAGAACGCAACAAAGGACAAAGACCTGAAAGCCAAGGTTACGGGCAAACTGAACGGGGATGTGATTCAGGTGGAGACGTTCGAACTGCAATAGGCAGGCGTTCATTTACGCCCGAAGAATTGTTGAAATACGATCTCCGGATAACCTGTTCCAAAGCCGCTGAATAGAGCGGACTCGTGTCCGCGCAGGTGTTCATCGAAGAAATCGCGGATGACGGCGGTGGCGAGGACGAAGGAGCGCGTGCCTGCGCGTTCGGTGAGTATGCTGCGGTGACCGGCATCCGGAGCGTAGAGCGTGACGATGGTTGAGATGCGTCGGGCGCGCGTCATCGCCGCCGTTCCTGACCTCGACATGATCTCCTCATATTCGCCGCGCGTCATGCCGCGCTCCTTCAGTTCGGCGCTGGTGGGCGGAGCAACGGGATCGGTCAGCGGCTTGAGCCACAGGAAGGGCTGATCGAACGCTGCATCGAGCAGGAAGGGCGAGCCGAGGGTTTCCCCGTCGATGTCGAGACAGGCGCGAAACGCCGGGCTTAACTGGCAGGCTGCCGCCGCGGCGAGTCCACCCGGACCGTGGCCGATAGCACCCGCCTCATTGATACCCTGCCGCTTCAGGGCAGCCAGTGCGGCCCGCACCCAATCGGCGACAGCCTTCTTCTCGAAGGCCAACTGGTCCATGGCCGACAACTTCCCGGCCTCGGACCAGTTTTTGCGGGAAGCGGGAGAGGGCACATAGACAAAGCGAAATCCTGGGTATGCGGCCATCAACGCGGAGTAGTCGCGCGGACGGGCGCCGGGTTCGGGGAAGAACACGAGCACCTGCGGGCGCTGCGGGGCAGCCAGAAAGAGGGCGATACCGAGGGCCAGAATATGGATCGCTGCCATGATCACATCTTCCCACGCCAATTCTTCAAATTTTTTCCAAGAGCGCCGAAATGATGAAGGTGGGATTCAAACGAACTTGGTCCCCGTTGAACCAGGGAGAGATCAAACATGGGCTTTAGGTGGACAATATCGGCGCGCAGCGTCGCAATCGCGTGGGTGGCAGTGACGATTACGGCAATCGCCGGATTCCTGATCCAGCGATCATTGATACGCAAACAGGGCATTGACAACGCGCATGTAGCGATGAGGAACATCGTCCTGGCGGCGGAGAAGACAAGAAGCCGCACCGCGAGCATGAACGCGGCAGGCGACTTTGACCGGAGCGCTCTGCAGGCCGCGGTGAAGAAGAACTCTGATTTCCGGGCCAGCCGGCTTTACGGTACGATCCCGGTTGTAGCCGCGTGGCAGATGATTGAACACATCGCACAGAAGGAGGGCTACGATTTCCGAGTCCCTTCGCACCAGCCTCGTAACCCGAAGAATGCACCGACGGCGCAGGAAGAGAAGCTGCTCTCCACGCTGACGGCAACAAGACAGGAGGAAGTGTTCGAGATCGATGAGCAGCGCAATGAGATGGTGTACGCCCGTCCCATACTATTGGGTGAAGAGTGCATGTCGTGTCATGGCCTGCCCTCGCAGGCGAACAAAGATGGCAAAGACCTGCTGGGCTTCCGGATGGAGGGCTGGCATCCAGGCGAGATGCATGGGGCCTTCGTGCTGAAAACCAAATTGGACAAGGTGGATGATCAGGTCCGGGCAGGCATCTGGCAGGGTGCGATGTGGATCACACCGGTCGCCCTGCTGATCGGGATTGGCGCGTACTTTGCAACGCGCGGAATCCGTGGTCCGCTGGCGGAAGCGGTTGACGTGTTGCAGAGCGTCGCGGCGGGCGACCTGACCAAGGAGTTGCACGTCAGCAGCGACGATGAGGTCGGCGATATGGCCAAGGCGATGCGCTCGATGTCCGCGAGCCTGCGGACGATGATCGGCGAGGTCGCGTCGAGCGTGCGGGTACTCACCGACTCCGCGAGCGAACTTGCGGCCAACTCTAGTCAGGTGACATCAAATTCGCAGCAGGTCTCAGACCGCGCTCACTCGGTGGCTGCGGCAGTGGAGGAGATGAGCACCAACGTCGTCTCAGTGGCATCGGGGATGGAGCAGACAACGGCCAGCCTCTCGAATGTGGCCACCTCCACCGAACAGATGACATCCACCATCAGTGAGATTGCAAATATCTCAGAGAAGGCTCGCACGATGACCGAGAACGCAACCAGGCAGGCCGTACACATAAATGAGCAGATGAGCGGCCTGGGCCGTGCGGCGCGCGAGATCGGCAAAGTGACTGAAGTGATCACGGAGATCTCCTCGCAGACGAACCTGTTGGCCTTGAACGCGACCATTGAAGCAGCTAGAGCCGGGGCCGCGGGCAAGGGCTTTGCGGTGGTGGCCAATGAGATCAAACAACTGGCGCAGCAGACTGCGTCGGCAACCGAAGACATCCGGCAGAAGATCGCCGACGTGCAGTCGTCGGCGGCCACCGGAATCGCCGAGATCGAGCAGATCTCCAAGGTAATTGGCGATGTTTCCGAAATCGTCTCGTCTATTGCGGTGGCGATTGAAGAGCAGGCTGCGGTGACCCGCGACATTGCAAACAACATCGCACAGGCTTCGCAGGGCGTGAGCGATGCGAATGAGCGGGTTTCGCAGACGGCCGATGCGACGCGGCAGGTCTCATCCGACATTGTCGCGGTGGACCATGCATCCGACGAGATGACCACCAGCGCCCGGCAGGTGAGGGCGACCATTGACGGGCTCGCACAACTCTCTGACCAGTTGCAGCTGATGGTAAGCAGATTCAAAGCTTAAACAGAGCAGTGGGGCAGCTTGGAAAGCTGCGCGGCGATTGCCAATCGCAGCTCCGGCCGATTTCCAATCGGCTGCAGGTAAACTACCTGCCCCACCATGCTCTTATTCCGGCGAGCATAGTGCGGACTCTTGCGATTCGCGATATGCTCGCTAGAACCGATGCGATATCTTCTTTTCTCACTGACCGCGCTCGCCTGCTACAGCGCCGAACCGGCGGTTCCGGCCGACGTCATTCTGGAACGAGCTGTTGACTACTCGTCGATCCCCCATGGCAAGCTGGCTATGGACATCGCCCGCCCCAAGGCGCCGGGCAAGTATCCGGCAGTAGTGCTGATTCACGGCGGCGGTTTCAGCGGCGGCACGCGGGAAAGTTATCTGCCGATGGCGATCCGGCTGGCACAGAACGGCTATGTCGCGGCTACGGTCAGCTACCGGCTCACCCCCACCTATCAGTTCCCGCTGCCGCTGCATGACGTCAAGGCCGCGGTACGGTTTCTGCGGGCCAAGGCCGCGAAGTACAGCGTTGATGGCGAGCACATCGGGGCCATCGGTGAATCGGCAGGGGCCACCTATTCGCAGTTCCTGGCGGTGACGCGCAATATGCCGCAATGGGAGGGCAACGGCGGAAGCAAGGAACAATCGAGCAGCGTCGATTGCGCCATCAGCTACTACGGCCGCTCCGACATGCGGCGCGCCTACGATGGCAGCCGCAACGCAGCGACAGCCCTGCCTCCGCTGCTGGGCGGCGACCGCAACAGCGCACTGGACGCGCACTTCCGGGGCAGTCCGCTGAATTGGGTGACTCCCGATTCCGCGCCGATCCTGGCGATCCATGGCACGCGCGACCAGAACGTGCCGTTCGAGCAATCGACGATCCTGATTGACCGCATGCGCAGCATGGGGATCGAAGCCGAACTCGAGACGCTGGCCGAATCGGGCCACGGTTTCAAGGGTGCGGATGCCGACCGCGCCTTCGCCCGCTCGCTCGACTTCCTGAACCGCAAGCTGAAGCCGAAGCTGCTCGAAACGCGGCGGCTGATGGTGAACGATCACGGCCCTGGCGGCGAGATCCTGTGTATCGCGTGGCCCTCGGGGCGCGTGCTGTGGCGGCGGCCGAATCATCGCGCGACCGAGCTTGCCGTGCTCGCCAATGGCAACGTTCTCTACATCGAAGACCCGAAGGGTGTGGTGACCGAGATCAACCAGGAGCAGAAGGCCGTCTGGCAGTACAAGACCGATAAGGCCGCGCTGGTGAGCGTGCAGCGCCTTCCTAACGGCAACACGCTGCTGGTAGACGACTCGGTGCCGCGCGTGTTTGAAGTCACGCCAGACGGCAAAACAGTGTGGAATATCGAGAAGCCTGAGTTTAAGGGCAAGGCGATGCGCCGCGCCCGCAGGACCGCCGCGGGCACCACGATCGTCGCGATACAGATCGCAGAGCTGCTGCTGGAGATCAATAGCCAGGGTGAGATCATCAAGCGGCAAGAGTTCCCTGGCAGACTGCCGGCTTATGCCATGCCGCTGCCCGATGGAGGGATGTACATCGGGCTGGCAGGCCCGGGAGAGGTACGGCGCGTGGATGCCTCGGGCAAGATCACCGCCACCTTCAGCGGAGTGGAGAGCACGGCGCGGATGGCCTGGTCGTCGGGCTACACGCCGACGCCGGAGGGCGGGCTCATCGTCTCCGACTACATGGGCGGACGCATCGTCGAATTCGACGCAAAGGGCAAGGTGGTCCACCAGTTGAAGAATTTCCCGTGGTCGGTGACCAGCATCGCACTGCTGAAATAGCGGCGGATCTGCTACAATCCGCTTCAAATGACATCGATGCGGGTTAGTGCTCTTCTTTTTTCTTCTTTGCTGATTGGGCTGGGTGCGGATGCGCCCGATCCGTACAAGGAACTCAAGTTCCGCCTGGTGGGTCCGCCTCGCGCGGGCCGCGTGGTAGCGGTGGCGGGCGTGCCTTCGCAGCCCTTTGTTTATTACTTCGGAGGCGTTGGCGGCGGCATCTTCAAGACCACCGACGGCGGCGCGAATTGGACGCCGATTTCGGACGGGCAGCTGAAGACCGGCTCGGTGGGCGCACTGGCGGTCTCCGATTCCGACCCGAACGTCATCTACGCGGGCATGGGCGAGGGCTGCATCCGTGGCAACGCGTCGCACGGCGATGGCGTGTACAAATCGACGGACGCAGGCAAGACGTGGAAGCACATCGGGCTGGCTAACACGCAACAAATCGGCCGGGTGCGGGTGCATCCGAAGAATCCGGACATCGTGTATGTGGCGGCGCTCGGCCACATGTCGGGACGCAATGAAGACCGCGGCGTGTTCCGGTCGAGGGACGGTGGAAAGTCGTGGACCAAGGTTTTGTATAAGAGCGACAAGGCGGGCGCGATCGACCTGATGATCGACCCGGCGAACGCCAACGTGCTCTATGCGTCGATCTGGGAGGTGAATCGCAAGCCGTGGGTGTTCGAGAGCGGCGGCTCCGATAGCGGCCTGTACAAATCGACTGACGGCGGCGACACGTGGAAGGAGATCACGCGCAATACCGGGTTGCCGAAGGGCATCATCGGCCGCATCGGGATTGCGGTGTCGCCGGTGAATAGCGATCGCGTTTGGGCGATGCTCGAAGCGGAAGAGGGTGGCTTGTACCGCTCCGACAACGGCGGGACGACATGGACCCGCATCAACGAACAGCGGAGCCTGCGTCAGCGCGCGTGGTACTACTCGCATATCTACGCCGATCCGCAGAAGCTGGACACGGTGTATGCCTTGAACGTCGGGTTCTTTCGCTCAAACGATGGCGGACGCACCTTCAGCGCCGTCTCCACGCCGCATGGCGATAACCACGATCTGTGGATCGCGCCCGGCGACCCGGAGCGCATGATCGAAGGCAACGACGGCGGGGCGGTGGTGACGGTCAACGGCGGCAAGAGCTGGAGCCCGATCCTCAATCAACCGACGGCGCAGTTTTATCGCGTGGCGCTCGACCAGGACTTCCCGTACAACATCTACGGCGCGCAGCAGGATAACTCAACCATCCGCATCGCCAGCCGGGGCAGTGGCGGCGAGCGTGACTGGTTCGACGTCGGCGGTGGCGAGAGCGGCTGGATCGCGCCCGATCCGCGCAACTCGAACATCGTGTACGCAGGCTCTTATGACGGTTTGCTCACTCGCTACGACCATCGCAACGGAGCAACGCGCAATGTAACGGTATGGCCCGATAATCCGATGGGCTACGGCGTGGAAGCGATGAAGTACCGCTTCCAATGGAACTTCCCGCTGCTGTTTTCGCCGCACGATCCGAAGCTGCTGTATGCGGGCGGCAACGTGCTGCTCACCAGCACGGATGAAGGACAGAGTTGGAAGCCGGTGAGCCCGGACCTGACTCGTAATGATAAATCGAAACAGGGTCCTTCGGGCGGAGCGATCACCAAAGACAACAGCGGCGTGGAGTACTACGCGACGATCTTTACCGTGGATGAGTCGCCGATCACCAAGGGGCTGATCTGGACCGGCTCCGATGACGGCGTGGTGCACGTTACGCGCGATGGCGGCAAGACGTGGAACAAGGTCACGCCACCGGATCTGCCGGAGTGGGCGCAGATCAACTCCGTTGCGGCGTCGCCTCATGACGCGGCGACGGCCTACGTGGCGGCCACCAGTTACAAGCTCGATGACTTCAGGCCGATGCTTTACCGCACTACCGATTACGGCAAGACGTGGAAGAAGATCGTGACCGGCATTCCGGCCGATGACTTTACGCGGGTGGTGCGTGAGGATCCGAATCAGCGCGGGCTGCTGGTGGCGGGCACGGAGACGCATCTGTACATCTCCTATGACAGCGGCGAGAACTGGAAGCTGTTCCAGCTGAATCTGCCGGTGACGCCGATCACCGATGTGGCCTTCCACAAGCGCGAAGACGAACTGGTGGTGGCGACGCAGGGGCGGTCGTTCTATCTGCTGGAGGACTTGCCGATGGTGCGGCAGCTGGCGGCGGAGAAGGGCGAGACGAAGTTGTTTCAGCCTAAGGACGCATTCCGGCTGGTGAGCGGCATGAGCGCGGCGCCGATCTACTATTGGCTGAAGGAGAAACCGAAGGAAGAGATCACGCTTGAAATCCTGGATGGCGCGGGCAAGCTGGTGAAGAAGTTTTCGAGCAAAGAGCAGCCTCGTGAACGAACGCGGGCAGAATCCGATGGAGATGAGGACGAGAATCCGCGGCGGCGCGGCGGCCCTTCGCGTGCGCCTGCGGAAGCGGGGATGAATCGCTTTGCGTGGGACATGCGGTATCCGGATGCGACTACTTTCCCGGGGCTGATTATGTGGGCGGGCAGTGTGCGTGGTCCGCAGATTACGCCGGGCAAGTATCAGGTGCGGCTGACGGTGGCCGGGCAGGTGCAGACGCAGTCGTTCACGGTGAAGAAGGATCCGCGCTCGGCGGGTACGCAGCAGGATATGGAGAAGCAGCTGGCGATGCTGCTGCAACTGCGCGACAAGTTGACGGCGGCGAACGAGGGGGTGATTCGTATTCGCGATGCGAAACGGCAGCTGGATGGTTATGCGACTTCAGAGAACAAGGCCGTGGCAGAGAGTGCCAAGGAACTTTCGAAGAAGCTGGCGGTGGTGGAGAATGAGCTTTACCAGACGAAGAACCAGAGTGGGCAGGATCCGCTGAATTATCCGATTAAGCTGAACAATAAGTTGGCGGCGCTGGCCGGGGTTGTGGCGGCGACGGATGTCTCGCCTACTGCGCAGTCGAGCATGGTTTATGAGGAGTTGGCGTCGAAGACGAATGTGCAGTTGAAGGAGATGGAGACGTTGCTGAAGGACGGTCTGGCGGCGTTTAATAAGCTGGTGCGGGATCAGGATGTACCGGCGGTGGTGTTGAAGAAGACGGCCCGGTAGTGGGCAAACCGGGGACAGACAGCCCTATTGCATAGGGTGTCTGTCCGCTCGGTATGCGCGGTGTTGCGCTTGCTGGCAGGCGAAACCGCCTAATGCCACATAGTTTTTGCGGTTTTGTAGCGCGCGCATTCTTGCGTGCCACCTCGACATTCTTGTCGAGGTCCGGTTCGGCGCTGAAAACAAAACGTCGAGACGAATCTCGACGCTGCAGACAGGAATGTCCGCGCCACGATGTCACCAGAAGAGAATTGGTGATTTGCGAAAAACTATGCGGCATTGGGCGAAACCGCCGGCCCCACCTTTGCGAACTTGGGCGGTTTCGCCTGTCCAATTTCCAGGTCCTACTACTGGATGCCGGCTACCAGGTGCACGCGGCGGTTGCGGCCCCAGCAGGATTCGTTGGCATCGGTGCATTGCGGGCGCTCTTTGCCGTAGCTGATCAGGCGGAGTTTCGCCGCAGGGATGCCCTGCTGAATGAGGAACTCCTGAGCTGACTGCGCGCGGCGGTCGCCCAACCCCAGGTTGTATTCGGCTGAGCCGCGCTCATCGCTGTGACCTTCGATGGCGATGGCGGCGGTTGGGAAGTCGCGCAGGATCGCCTTCAGGGCTACTGCGTCGGCGGTCAAGGTCTCGACCGCATCGGCACGCAGATCGTTGCGGTCATAGTCGAAGTAGGCGTCCTTCACGTCGCGTTCCAGCCGCTGTGAGAGCGTGAGCTGGCCTTCGCGGCCGGCATTCGGATCGCGCGCAGGCGGAGGAATATCGGGCGTGTTGACGGTGACGGTTGCCGAAGCAGTGGTGGTGCCGCCGGCTCCTACGGCCTTCAGCGTATACGTTATTGTCGAGCTCGGATAGACGCTGCGTGTCCCGTTCGCGGGGAGGGTTCCGATGGCTGGCGCCACGCTGATTTCGCTGGCGTTCGAAACTGACCAGCGCAGCATGGCCTGCTGGCCGCGCAGAATCGAACCGGGCTCAGCTACGAACTCGGCGATGGTGGGCGCAGCGGGTTTCATGTTGCCGGCCGAATCACCTCCGCTGCCGGAGCCCGGGAGCGGGGCGACGGGTGTGGTTGGGACGGGAGATTTCTTACCGCAGCCGGAAGCCAGGGCAAAAGCCGCGATTGCGGCCAGAATGAGAATTCGATTTCTGGACATACTCTTTCATAGTGACGCAAACAGCGGGGAATAAGTTTACTGGAGAATCTGGGGGGAGAAGATCGCGGCGATGAAGACGCGGCGTTTTTGGGGACGCAGCAAGCTACGTCCCCGGCGAGGGTTACTCGACGACGACAATTTGCGTCTGCCAGAAATTGGCTTTCTGGGTGGCGGGATCGAGTACGGTCACCTGGCAGGTGTACTCACCTGCATCGAACTTGGCCAGGGGCAGGCTGAACTTGAACTCCACCGTTTTCAGGCGCCGCGCCGGGCCGTCGTTCACCTGCATGGGCTGGGTTTCGAAGGCCTTGTCGTTACCCCGATAAAATGTGACGAAGGCCACCAGCGGCTGCACGGTCTCCGCATTCGGTTCGTAGGCCTGCAGGTAGACGAACAGATCGCGGCTGCGGCGGAAGACGCGGGTCACGCTGGGGATCAGCTTCTGCCCTTCGAGCACCAGTGGATTCGCGGTCTCGGCGCGGTCCTTGTCCTTCAAGGCGTTGTAGAGAGCGTCTTTCAGATCTACTCGCTGGCTGGAGAGGACCACGGAACTGATGGGGATCCGTTTGTCTTCCTTCATCAGGTTGGGGATCAGGAACTTCGTCTGATAGGTGCCGATGCGGCCGGTCTCGGCGTCGCGCGCCAGGAACTTGATGGTGTACTTGCCGGGCAATAGCGTGAAGCCGGTATCGTATTGAATCGGACGCCGTGCCAGTTCGGCCGCGGTCGCGCCGGTCAGTTTGATATCGACTTTGTCGCGCATGTTCTGCACGGTCACGCCGAAGCTGTCTTTCACTTCTCCGATGAAATCGATGCGGGTGTGATCGGCGCCGCCTTTGCGGGCCAGGGCGAGTTCGCGCCCCGGGATCTTGACCACTACGGGCACGAAGTACTCGGCGCGATTGAGCTGGAAGTAGTCCAACTCCATCGCGATGGTGAGTTCGGTGACAGGGTCGCCCAGCATCAGCGCCTCTTCGAGTTGCCGTTCTTTGTCGACGGTGGTGAAGTTCTTGAACTGCTTGCCGGCGAAGTAGCCCTGGCGGTAGTCGAGCGAGGCGGTGGTGTTGCTGTTCAAGGTGATTTTGATCTTGCGGAATTTGCCATCGAGCGCGGCGTTGCTGGTGTAGTAGCCGAGCACGTAGTAGCTTGGGACTGACTTCTGTGCCTGCACGATGCCGGCCGCGAGGTCGTTATTATCGAGCATCGCCTTGCCGCCCGTATCGGCTGCGAGCGACCACAACGAATCCTGCGAGCGCTGGAAGTTCGACATGGCCGACATCGCGGCGCCACCGGTGTACATGGCAAGGCCGCCCTGGGAGCCGCGCGTGGCATCGCCCATGGGGGCATCTGCCACCAGTCCGCGTGCGTCGACCGGCCAGAAGCTGACTCCGCTGCGGATCGCTGCGTTGACGGTGGCACGCAACTGGGCCTGGTTGTCAGAGCCGTTCATGCGAAGTCCGCTGGCGAAATAGATGAGCGACTTCTTCTCGCTCAACTGTCCTAGCATTTTCGCGGCGGTCTGCAGGGCAGCCAGTTGCCGGTCCGTGGAGAAGATATTGAACTCGCTATCGTCCTGCCCGAAGGCGGCTCCGGTATCGGAATCGTTGGGATTGGTCTCGGCGTTTTCGTCCTCGCCCACGATCATGGTCTGGATAATGCTTTCCAGTTTGGCGCGGTCTGCGGTGAAGTCCTGCAGCACCTGCACGGCGCCGCCGGAGTACTGCATGATGGCCATGAGGTCGGCTCCGGTCATGTTGGAGCGGATGAATTTCTTGGCGGCGTTGAGGGCGCGCAGTTGATCGGGTGGCGCCATGGCCGAGAGATCGAAGTAGAGGGCGAGCAGGCGGCGGTCCCGGTACTTCACACTGCCGGGGGTTTCGGGCGCGATCTGCGTTTTGGTCAGCTTCGGCACCAGTCCTGGCTTCTCAGGCATGGCGGACGCGGGCGGCGCGTCGGCCAGTTCGGCTAGTTTCTGATACTCGAAGAACTTGATGGTCTGGGGTGCGCCGTCTTCGGTGATGGTGAAGTCTTTCGCGGTGAGCCCTTCCACGGGCTTGCCGGACTTGTCCTTGACGACAACGGTCTCAACCACCAGCTGCGAGGTGGCCTGGAACGTGGCAGGAGTGGCGGCTACGGGCTTTACGTTTTCGCCGACCTGCTGCGCCAGCAACATGTACATGAGTGCCGCAAGTTTCATATTAGAACCTCAGCCTCAAAGTGGTTTGCACGGTGCGCATCTGATTGGCCGACATCGGCAGGCCGAACTGGGCGCTGTTGATGGTGGCGTTCCAGCTGGGATAGGTGACATGATTCAGCGGATTGGAGGCATCGGCCCGGACGTCCAGATTCAGCTTGTCGCCAACTCGGAAGGTCCGCGCCAGCGACGCCGAAAGATTGAGCTGCCCCGGTCCGGTGATGGTGTTGCGGCCTGCATTGCCCCAACGCCCGGTAGCTGGGGGCGCGTAGGCCGCGGGATTCAAGTGCTGCGAACCGGCTGCGTAGACATCGGCGCCGGTGTAGTCCGGCCGGATGCTGCCGGTGACGCCGGTGCCGCGCACGGCGGAGATGTAGATGGGCGTCAGCGGCAGGCCGCTACCCGCGCCAACCTGCGACGAGATCGTCCATTCCCGGAACCATTGCGAGCGCTGCGCCATTGATGACGTGTACTGAACCATGGCGGTAATCTGATGCCGTTGATCGAAGTTCGACCGGCCGCGCTCGCCGCTGAGATTCAACCAGTCCTGGGCGATGAGTTGCCCGCCCTGGTTGCGTCCGCCGAGTGAGGAGTCGTCGATCGCTTTGGCATAGGTGTATTGTGTAGACGCCGTGAAGCCGCGCTGCAGGCGGCGGCGCAGTTGCAGCATGCCCGCTTCACGGGTGGAGTTGCCGTTCGACGCAAGGTAGGTGAAGCCCGTCTGGCAGGTGGCGCAGGGGACCACTGCCGACCCGGCCGGATAGGTATTCGGCAGGAACATCTGCGAACCGCGCGTCCCCTTCAAACCGAGATAGGTCGCGGTCATCACGAGCGCCCTCGGCAGATCGCGCTGCACTGAGAGCTGCCAGGATTGCGCATAGCCGACGCGGAAATCGGGATCGACGGCGAAAGTGGTGCGGGAGACTCCGGCCGATGACTGGAAGCCATTGGCCAACGTCAGGGGGTTGGCGGCACTGGTCTGGACGCTGAGGCTTTTCGACAGCGGCGCCTGTTGCGACATCATGTTGGCGATCGGCTGATAGACGCTCGAATTGTAGTAGACGCCATAACCGGCGCGCACCACCATGGAAGATGCGAGGAAGGGCCGCCACGAGATGCCGATGCGCGGCTGCACGCCGATGCGGTCCGGATGCAATTCGGCGGGCACCTGCGGGGTCTGCGACGTGAAGCCGGGAGTGATGGCGAGGTTCACCAGCCGCCCGTACTTTTCGGTCAGTGGAGAATTGTACTCCCAGCGTGCGCCGGCATTGATGGTGAAGCCGGGACTGATGCGCCAGTCGTCGGTGACGAACGCATCGTACGATCTGCCGCGCAGGTACTTGTCGGCGTTGCCGTAGGCGATGGAGCTGGTGTCGGGCGTGCCCAGCAGGAAGCCGGCCAGCCCTGAAGTGGTAAAGCCGAAGGCGCCGCGGGGGTCCTGCTGCGAGATGGGATTGAACTGCAGCCGCTTGTAGTCGGCGCCGAAAGAGACGTTGTGGCGCCCGCGCGACCAGAATTGCGCGGTGGAGAGATCGGCGTTCTGGTTGCGGTTGGTGGCAGCCTGTGCGTCGTTGAGTCCGCTCATGCCGTTGGCGAACTGCAATGCGGGCGGGCCCCAGTTCTGGGGCGACTGATCGCCGCCGGTGATTCCGGCCGTGGCCGCAATGTTGGTGCGGTTGGCGAAGAACGGCGTGAGTTGGGACGCAAGGCGGCTGTACAGCACGCCGATGGTGACAAAGTAGCGCGGCGTCACGGTGCGGCGGTAGTTGACGCCTGCATTGATGCCGGTAGAGCTGGTGGTATCGAGAAACCGGAAGATATTCTGATTATCCCCGCGCGTACTCATGTAGGCGAAGTTTCCCGAGATCTGGTTCTTCATCTTGAAGGTCTGATTGAAGCGCGATTGCAGATTGTCCTGATGCATCGCGTTCACTATCGGGATCTGGTAGTTGTAGCGCGTGCCGCCTTCCAGGTTGGGCAGCGGATACAGGGCCAGCAGCGCCTTCGCCTGGAGGCTGATGCGGCTGGCGGGAATCACACCGCTGGCGAGGAAGCCTTCGCGTTCGGCTGCGGTTGGCATCAGGCCCGATTGCGTGGTGGCGTTGCGATTGCGGGTCCATTGATAGTTGACGGTGACGTTCGGGCCCTTCGAAAACAGGCGCGGGATCTTGAGCGGGCCGCCGAAGGCGATCAGGCCGGTGAGGCGGTTATAGGATGGCTTGAGCGTGTCCTGGCCGGTGAGCGAGAAGGCGCGGGCATCAAGGGCGGAGTTGTCGATCACCAGGCCGAGGCTCCAGTTGTACATGGAGCGCGGGCCCTTGCGCGAGTTCCCGAAGGCCGGCATCATCGAGAAGGGCGAGCTGGCGCCGTTGTTGACGCTGCCGTTGATCAGCAGACCATCCGAGGCGCGGTCGGCCAATTCAGCCGCGGCTTCAGGAGGAGGTGCGGCGGCGGGCTTTTCGGCCGGCTTGTGCGTGGCGGCCTGCTTCACTTCCGCTTTGTTGAAGCCGGAGGTTGCGCGCGGCGGAGCGACGGCGACTTTCATCTGCGCCAGTGGAAGCAGTTTCAGCTCCCAGGTGGTGATCTGTGCGCCTGCCGCTACAGCGATGTCCCGCTTTTCCGGCGCGAAGCAGAGCATCTCCACCTGCATTTGCCAGGGGCCGTCATCGAGTGCGGAAAACGAGTAGGCACCATCCAGGCCGCTTACGGCGCGGAGCGTCTTGCCATTGGCGGTGGCCGTAACGGAGGCGCCGGGCAGGGGTAGTCCTCCATACTGGACCACGCCGCGGTGCTCACTACCAAACGCAGAGCCTGCGAGCAGAATCGCTATCAGCAGCTTCAATATCTCAGCCTCAGTTTTCAGAAGGTTTCTCGATCCAATCGATGACGATCATCTTTACCGGAGCTTTTGTCGCTTCCAGCTTCAATCCCAGTTTCTCCTGAACCGCGGTATAGATGGTAGGTCCATTGGCATCCACTGGAGGCGGAGCATCGCCGGGAGGCGGCTGTCCAAACGGCCCGCTGCGGCCGGGATCGGGGGTCCATTCGAGCTCGATGTCGTACTCGCCGGCGAGGCCGGTCTTGTCGACGACCGGACGCCCCACCTGGTTGGCCAGCTGGCCGGCGAAGTTTTCCATAGTGGTCCTGCTGGCGTTCAATTGCCCATGCCCCATGCGCATCATGCTGCGCGCTTCCGGGCCGCTTTCGCTTTTCTTGAGCTTCGGGCCGTTCTTGCCCACTACCAGCGCATATGCCGGGGACTCTTTGGAATCTTCGTGGAACTTGAGCTTGAAGCGGTCGACGAGCATCGATTGCATCATGGCGCGGAGCTTTTCGGCCATGGCCTTCTGCTGGGCAGGATTGGGCGGACCGCCCTTCGGCTGGTCATCATCTGTGGCCATCTTGGCCTCGATGTCCCACTGCGTGGAAGCCATCCAGGCGGGTCCACCAGTGAGCTGAAAGTCTTTCACGTTGAAGGCCTGCATCAGTAACATTTTGGTGGGGACATTCTTCGCCGACATGCGCCCGGGCGTCATCGACATGCGGACTTGGTGAACGTCACCGCTGCCGGGCTTGATGGAGACGACCTCGAATTCGAGTTTGGGCTGCGGCTGGGCGAAGATGGCGGTACCGGAAAACAGGATTGTCGCGGCAAGATGTGTATAAGTCATGGCTACCTCTTCATTAGACTCCATCCGGCGTTAATTGTATCGTCCCGATGAGCAATTCCGGCTGGCAAATACGCATTTAAAAGTGTACAGCCATTTTGTGTACCAGTTTGCAGTGCGCGGTGGCCATTTCTCCTCCCGGCCGCCGCGATTCCATGGGCGGAGCGCCTACTCCGCCCTTTTTTCCCGAAAGAATGTTCAAATCCGAAAAGGGTTCGAGTATACTGAATCTCACTGGATTTGAAGATGCAGGATGAGACTACGCTCGCCGACTCTGGAGACGGGAAGCCCGCGAAGCCGTTTGTCTCGTCATCGGCGAAGTGGGGACCGTTTGAACTGCGCGGCAAATTGGGCGAAGGCGGCTTTGGGGAAGTGTACCGCGCCTATGATCCGCTGTTGCAGCGCGAGGTGGCGCTGAAACTGCTGCATCTTCGCGGAGATGACCTGGAGAGCGAAGCGCGGGCGGTGATTCAGGAGGCGCGGCTGATCGCAAAAGTGCGTCACCCCAACGTTGTTTCGGTATATGGCGTGGATACGTTCTCAGGGCGCATCGGGTTCTGGAGTGATTTTGTCGATGGCCAGACGCTGACGGCGATCCTGGCTGCGCAGGGAACGATGGGTGCGCGCGAAGCGGCTGGAATCATAGTGGACGTGGCCAAGGCGGTCAGCGCCGTGCACGCAGCCGGACTGCTGCATCGCGACATCAAGGCCAGTAACGTCATGCGCGAAGTGGGCGGCAAGATCCTGCTGCTCGATTTCGGACTGACGCACGACATCGGCGCGACTGTGCCGTCAGGCGGCACGCCTGCCTACATGGCTCCGGAGTTGATGTTGCATCAGGAGCCGTCCCGGGCCAGCGACATTTATGCGCTGGGAGTTTTGCTGTTTCACCTGCTGACGCTCAAGTATCCGTTCCAGCGGTCACTGATCGGACTGCCGTCCAAACGGTTGCGGCTGTTGGACGAGCGTCCTGATCTGCCGGAACCGCTGTCGCGCGTCATCGAAAAGGCCACAGAACTCGACCCAAGCCACCGCTATCAAACGGCGGGCGAACTGATTGCGGCGCTGTCAGGAGCGGTGGATCTAACCGAGGCCACGCGCACTTCGCCTCAGGTTCCCACGAAAAGAAAGTGGCTGTTCGCTGCGGCCGCGGCTTTCGCCGTGACGGTTGGTGGTGCGGCGATTTATTTCAGGCCGGGCGGACTTTCGCCGGTTGGCGGGGCACATGCGACCTACAACCAGGCGCAAGAGCTTCTCGACCATTACTACCGGCCGAAGGCTATCGAGGAGGCGATCAGGCTCTTTGAGAAGACGACGGCCGAGGATCCCAAGTTCGCCCTTGCCTATGCAGGATTGGCGCGGGCGCATTTCCTGCAGTACTGGCAACTGCGGGACAAGTCACATGTCGAGCCTTCTGAAGCGGCGGCCACGAAGGCGCTTTCACTCGATCGCAATCTGCCGTCGGCCCACGTAACGCTCGGCCGCCTCTATACGGAGACCGGACGGAACGATCTCGCCACGCAGGAGATCGATGAAGCGCTGCGGTTGGACTCACGCAGTGCGGAAGCGCATCAGGCGCTGGCGGAACTTTACCTGCGACAGGGAAGGACCGCGGACGTGGAGCCGGAACTGCGCAAGGCAACAGATCTTGCACCGGAGGACTGGCGCTTCCAGTCAGAGCTGGGATACTTTTACCTGCGTACCGGGCAGATGGAAAACGCCATTGCGGCTTACAAAGCGGCCGAGAAGCTCTCTCCGGATAACGCCCGCGTGATAACGAATCTGGGAGTGGCCTTGCGCCGCTCCGGCAAGACGACGGAGGCGATCGAAGCAGCCCGCAAAGCGATCGCCATTGAGCCGGGATTCAATCGCTACTCCAATTTGAGCGCCGCATTGGAGGAGGAAGGGCGCAATGATGAAGCCGCCGATGCGGTGCGCAAGGCGATTGAGATCAATCCTTCGGCTTTCATGGCGTGGGGCAACCTCAGCTCGGTCCTATCGCGGATTCCCGGCAAGGAACAGGAGAGCCGCGAGGCCTGCGAAAAGGCGATTTCGCTTGGCGAGGAGTTCCGGAAGAAGGCTCCCAGTGACCCTTCGCTGCTTGGTCAGGTGGGGCTGTGCTACGCGCGGAACGGGAATGCGGCAAAGAGCGTGCCGATGCTGCGGCAGGCCGTGGCCTTTGCGCCGGAGGATCCTGAGGTTCTCTACCTTGCCGCGCAAGGCAATGAGATGTTGCACCAGAGGAAAGAAGCGCTGCTTTTGATCGGCAGAGCCTTACAGAACGGTCTTTCCATGCGTGCGGTAGAACGTAATCCGGGGATGGCAGCGCTACGCGCCAATCCGGAGTTTGCGAATTTGTCCGGGCAGTTGATTCAAAAAAACAAGTAAGGAGATTGTACACAGATGCTACAGACTTATGATGCCGGTTTCCAGATCGGCCCCGGGTTCATGCCCGGATTGCCGATGAGTTTTGGGACGGACAATGTAGACCACCCGGTCCCCAAACCCAAGAAGAAGCCGGCGAAGAAAGCACCCGCCAAGAAGGCTCCAGCCAAGAAAGCACCGGCAAAGAAGAAAGCCCCTGCTAAGAAGAAGTAGTCCGTCCTGCTCCAAGAGAGGCGCGGGGCAGTAGTCCCGCGCTTTCTTATTTCACTGCCTTGTACGTTTCCCACTCCCCTGTCTGAGTCTGCAGTTGCAGACCGGCCGAGTTCTGAAACTTCGGGTGTTCTCCAATCAGGAAACGCCGCACGCTTGACGCCGGCACGGCGCGCGTGACGAGGGGGATCTCCTGACCTCTTTTCGCGGTGCCGTCGCGGTAATCCTTCACTTGGAATTGGATCGCTCCGTTCGCCACGGTATAGGTGCCGCGCTCCACGATTCGGGAGTTCTCCTGGCGGTTAAAATTCTCTGCATCCAGTTGGTAGGTGTAAGTCCCGTCGCTCGCAAACCGGTAGGTGTAGATCTGTTTGAACTGATTGCCCGCCGCTGCCGCATCGAACTCCCACGTTTTGGTAAACATGTTGTAGCGGCCGCTGGGCTGGCTGGCGATGATTCGCTGCCAGGAACCGGCCAGCGTGGTGCGTCCTGATATGGGCACAGCGGCAGTGGCCGGTGGCCGGGCTGCGCCATTCATACGCAGTGAGGTGAGCAGACTGGTGACATCGGGCTGGCAGGCGGAAAACGCCGCGGCATTGGGGGTGTTGAACACCACGCTCAGATAGCGTGCCGGAAAGCGCACCAGGAACAGCGAAGTCAGCATGGTGGCGCCGTTGTTGCCGGCCGCCTCCGCTGCCCGCACCTGGCTCGATGGCGCGTTGACCAACGGCAGTGCCCGCGAACTCGGATTGCCTTTCACCCGAAACTGCCTGGTGACCAGGTCGCGCCATTCGCGGTCAAGTTCCTCGTTCGCCGAGGGGAGCGAGGGCTGAGATGTATAGAGGGCGATCTGGCAGTAGGAGCGGCGCTGCTGATCGATCTTCGAAAGCTCAACGTGATCGCGGGCCGTCCGCAGCGTGTAGCCGGGAGGCGAGGAGTAGGTGTAGGCGTCAAACGCCTGCGTCTGGGCGTAGAGATTCGCGGCGGAAAAACCGGCGAGCAGAATGGAACAGCGGCACAGGGCCGAATCGGGCACCATTGCCCCTATTTTAGCGTGTTAGCCGCGCATCTCCATACCGCGCATGGTGCCGGTGGCGGTGGAGAATTTATCCACTTCGATGCCCAGGCGGTGGAGTACGGACACGAACAGATTCGGCAGCGGATAGTTGCGCTCGCGGTCAAACGAGAGGTGTTGTCCGTGCTTGAAGCCGCCGCCGGCGAACAGCACCGGCAGGTTGGTAGTAACGTGCGTGTTTGCGTTGCCCATGTTGCTGCCGTAGAGAATCATGGTGCGGTCAAGCAGCGTTTCGCCGCCTTCGTTGCGCGCCTTGAGGTCACTGAACAGCTGCGCGAGCAGCTTCATATGGCCACGGTCGATGCGCTCCAGGGCGCCCAGCTTGGCTGGATTCTTGCCGTGGTGCGAGAGGTTATGATAGCCATCCGGAGTCGGCTCGCCATCCACCGAGATGGCCGGAGAGTTCACGCTATCGAGCAGCAGGGCGACGAAGCGGGTGGAATCGGTCTCGAAGGCCAAGCGCGCCATATCGTACATCAGGCGGACCTTTTCCATGTAGGCGCGCGGATCGGTTGGATCGACGGGCGCTGCGTCCTTCACCACCGGCTTGGGCTTCTGTTCCCATTCCGAAGCGCTGGCCAGGCGATGCTCCAGGTCACGCACGCCGGTGAGGTACTGTTCGAGGCGGGCTTTATCGGCCGCACCGATGTTCTTCTGCAGGCTACGGGTCTGGTCGGCCACGGTGTCCATGATGCTCTGGCCCAGGGCGAGACGCCGCATCTGGTCCTGAATCTCTTCTTTGGTGCCGGTGACGAACAGCCGCTTGAATACGACAGAGGCCTTTTCTTCCGAAGGGATCAGGACGCCACCGCGGGTCCAGGAGAGGCTGCGCTGGCCCTGCGAGACGTTCACGCCAAGAGTGAGCGACGGAAAGCGGGTCTGGTTGCCCAGACGCTCGGCCGCGAACTGATCGAGCGAAATGGTATTCCGGAAGCCGCCGCTGCCGGGATGCGGCGCGGCCGTGAGGAAGCAGTTGTCAGCCGGGTGCCCGCCATCCACATCGGGATGCCACACGCCGGACATGACGGTGAAGTCTTTACGATGATCGGCCAGGTGCTCCAGATACGGAGAGAGCTTGTAGTTGGAGCCTGCGGAATCGGCAGCCGGGAAGAACATCTCCGGCACCAGGCCGAGATTGTTGCAGATACCGAAGAAGCGCCGCGGCACGGGATTGATGGCCGCGCGGGCGGAGGCAGGCAGCATGGCTTCGAGCAGCGGAAGTCCCAGTGCGACGCCTGCGCCGCGAAGAAAATGCCGCCTTGGCAGGGCGCGTTGCGTGTTGATCATCGACATAGGTTTAGCTCCGGAAACTGTTTGGTAAGTATCTCACTCTTCAGCGGCTATTTCAACCGGAAGAGGCGGCTCTGCACCACGGCCTGAATCAGGTCATTTACTCCGAATTGACTGGTTTTGGCCTGGTCGAGAATCGCCTCCACCTCCGGCCGGTCGCCGAACCGCACGGGCGCGGCGGTGGAATAGATCACCAGCTGCGACGCCAGGTTGCGCGCTATCTTTCGCTCATCGGCCAGCACCAGCTTTTTCAACTCACGAACGTCGGCAAATTTGCGGCCGTCCGTCAGTATGCCCGACGCATCCACCGGCTTGGCGTAATGGAAGTCGAAGAAGTGGCCGCCTTTGCCGACGCCCGGCGCGACCGCTCCTTCGCCGAGCGCGCGATACTTTTCGCGCCAGCCGCCGGCGACGTCGAAGCTTTCGAGCGCGAAGCCCGGCGGGTCGATCTTCTGATGGCAGGAGTTGCAGAAGGGCTGGATGCGGTGCTTTTCCAGTTGCTCGCGGATCGTTGTCGCGCCGCGCGTATCGGGCTCCACGGCAGGCACGCCCGGAGGAGGCGGCGGCACGGCGTTGCCGAGGATTCGCTCGTTCATCCACACGCCGCGCAGCACCGGGGAGGTGGTGGTCCCGTTCGCGGTCACCTTTAGGATGCTGGCCTGGGTGAGCAGTCCGCCGCGTGGGGAATCGGGAGGCAGTTTCACCGGCCGAATGGCGGCGCCCTGCACTCCGGGGATTCCGTAATGATCGGCCAGCCGTTCGTTCAACATCGCGAAATCGGAGGAGACCAGATTTCGCGCCGGCAGGTTCTTGCGCACCAGTTCGGCAAAGAAGGCGCGCGTCTCGTCGCCGGCGGACTCCACCAGGAAATCGTCCAGGTAGTAATCGCCGTACAACGACGCATCGGGCGAGGTGTTATCGAGTTTGCGCAGATCGAGCCAGTAATCGAGAAACGCCTGCACGAAGCGCTGCGAGCGCGCGTCGGCCAGCATGCGCCGGGTCTCGGACCGCAGCACCTCGGGATTCTGCAATTGATTGCTGGCGGCCAACTGGCGCAGCGCCGCATCGGGCTCCGTGTTCCACAGGAAGTAGGAGAGCCGCGACGCGAGGGCGTAGCTATCGAGACGGCCCGGCTTCTCTTCATGCGTGACAAACGCCGGAGAGACCAGGACCGCTGAATAGGTAGAGATCATTGCGTCCGTGAAGGAGAAGCCGGCCGCGACCGCCTTATCGGCCAGCGCGGCAAAGCGCTCAATGTCGCCGGCAGGCACGGGATGGCGGTAGGCGCGCTGCAGGAACTGCTTCAGCAGGCGCCGGGCGTCGGATGCCGGATTCTTCGATTCGAAGACGGCCTGCCCTTTGGCATTCACGGTGTACGGCAGATCGGCAAAGAGCATCTGGTGGCCGGGCGTGGGCCACTGCTCCAGCAGCGGACCCTCGGCCTCGAGCCAGTGGAAGGTCACGGCAGGCTGGCCCTGTTCGGTAGCCAGCGGATTGCGCCAATTGCCTGGCGGGCGGGAGCGGAAGAAGCGGACGGCGTCGGGCCGGATGGTCTCGCCCTTCAACAGGTAGACATCGATCTCATTGACCTTCTGCTCGGGATGGACATCGAAGCTCGCGAGCCTGCGCATCTGGCGCGGCGGAATCTCGGCGTACAATGTGACCGGTTCATGCGTACGCCCCGCGGTGATGTTTTCGGGATCGGGCTTCCACCAGCTCTTTCCCTTGTCGGGGCCGATCCAAACCGTATGCGCGCTGAGCCGCAGCTTGTAGCGGCCGGCTGCCGGAGCGGTGAATTGATTGAAGCGCAGCTCGATCGGCTCATAGCTGCTGCACACCACAGCGAGGCCTTCCTGTTCGCGCACTTCAGGCTTGCTGGCGCCGACGGTGCGCGGACTGGTCTTCTTCAATACACCGATATCGGGCCCGTCACCGAGCGTGGGGAAGGCATTGCGTTCGTTGCCCTTCGGAGGCATCACCTTGCCGATGAAGGCGCCGCTTTCGCGAGCGTAGTAACGCCTGACGGCCGACGGAGGTCGCGTGGTGCTCTTCGGCAGGGCCTCGCGGATAGCATATTCGGCGGCTTGCAGGTACTGGTTCATGTGGACGTGCGAGACATCCAGAGCTTCGCCGACTTTATTGAAGTGGAAAGCCTCGCCATCTTCGGGCAGCATCTCTTTCACCTGCAGCCAGGGGGCGCCGAGCAGATCGCGCAGCGTGTTCTCATACTCGTAGCGATTCATGCGGCGCCAGGTGGAGCGGCCGCGCGTTTCGTAGCGGGCTTTGTCGGCGGCAACCAGAGGGGCGGACAGTGCGGAGAGGAAGGCGCTGCGAGTTGCTGGGGTCAAGGCCGCGGATTTCACCGGAGGCATCTCGCCATCGCGGACGCGGTCATGAACCTTGGTCCAGCGGGCGAAGTTCACTGCATCGGCGGGCGTAAACGGCAGCGAGGCCAGATCGAGGTTTCCCTGCTTGACCTTGGCGTTATGGCAACCCGTGCAATTCGCCGCTACGAAGGAACGCACGGCCGCGGGCGGCTGCGCCACCAACAACGGCAGCGCCAGAATGAACAACGCAAAGAACCTCATGGTAGGGCTATTATATCGCTCGGGGCTACTCCGGACGGTGCCAGTCGAAGAGTTTGCCGCGCATTTCGTCGGCTTTGCCCTTCATGGAGGTGGCGAGGTTCTTGAGTTCGTCCGGATCGTCCTTCATGTTGTAGAGCTCGGGCGTGTCGCTGACGTAGTGGCAGTATTTCCAATCGCCTTCACGTAGCATTGCTTTCGCGTTCTTCGTCTTGAGGGCGAATTCGCTGTAGACGCGGGGCGCCTTGGTCTTCTCCGGTTCGCGCAACAGCGGAACCATGCTTGAGCCGTCGAGGCCTTCGGGGATGGGGATGCCGCACAGTTCACACAGCGTGGCGAAGATCTGGGTCTGGCTGACGGCGGTCTTGCATTCGGTGCCTTCGCGAGTGAGGCCGGGGACGCGGATGATCATGGGCACGCCGGCGGAGGGATCATAGAAGACGAACTTCTGCCAGAGGTTGTGCTCGCCCAGCATCTCGCCGTGGTCGGAGGAATAAATGACGATCGTGTCCTTTTCGAGATCGAGCTCCTTGAGCGCTGCCAGCACTTGGCCGAGCGTGTCGTCCATGTGGGCGATATTGGCATAATACATGGCGATGCGCTGGCGGGCCGCCGGCTCTTCCTTCACCTCGGGGGTGGGTCGGTTGAACTCGATGCGGTCCCTGGTCTCTTTCGGGATGGTGGAGAGATCCTGCTGGTTCCAGGTCTTGGGCATGGGGACGCGCGCCGGGTCGTACATCTTGGCGAAGCGACTGCCGGGGGTGAATGGATCGTGCGGTTTGAGGAACGAACTGATGAGGAAGAAGGGCTGCTTCTTGCCGTGGTTCTTCAGAAAGCGCACAGACTCGCGGGCGACGAAGTTTTCGAAGTGGTCTTTCTCTTCCAGGAATGACGGACGGCCGACGTGGACAGCGCCTTTGCGGTCGTCCTTCAGGCGGACGTTCTTCCAGGGGTCGCCGTAGTCGCGCCAGAGGTCGTCGATCTGCGGATTGCCGGAGCCGGAGTTGGATTGGGCGAGTTCTTCGGCATAGATCTTCGACTTCGGGCCCAGGTATTGGAACCAGTCGTTGAAATCGAGGCGGTAATCGAAGCCGTGCGTTTGGCCGTCCACGAAGTGCATCTTGCCGATCAATGAGGAGAAGTAGCCTGCGCGGCTGAAGGCGTGGGCCATGGTCTTGATTTCGAACGGCCACGGGGTCGAGTTGTTCCAGGTGCGGTGATTATGCGTGTAGCGGCCGGTGAGGATCGAAGCGCGACTGGGCGTGCAGACCGGATTGGTGCAATAGGTGGTGGTAAAGCGGGTGCCGGTGCGGGCCAGCGAATCGATATTGGGCGTGCGGGCCTGGGTGTCTCCCACGTAGCCGCTCTTGAGCGGGGCGTGCTGATCGGAGAGGAGGAACAGAACGTTCTTGGGCCGGGCCTGGGATGGCTGGGCAAGGCTCAGGGCGGGCGAGGCTCCGGCGGCGATTCCCGAGGCGAGGAACGATTTTCGCGTGACTTTAGCTGGCATGATGCCTAGCATCGTATCAGATTATTTGGCGTATAATGGTCCGCACAGGCGAGTGCACAGCGCCCGCAGCGCACGCGCTGCGAGGCTGCGTTGTGCACGGTTAATGGAAGGAGAGGCACTATGACATCGCGCAGATCGTTTCTTGCCGCCGCCGGCATGTTCACCGCTTCGGCTCGCGCCGCGGCTAGCGTTGAGGCCAAAATCGCGAAGAAGGACTTTCGCGGCATCTCGAAAGCCGACCTGCCCACGCCGTGCATGGTTGTCGACGAAGCACTGTTTGAAAAGAACCTGCGCATCATGGCCGAGCATACCCGCTCGGCGGGCATCCAAATTCGAGCCCACGTCAAGATTCACAAGTGCCCGGAGATTACGAAGAAGCAGGTCGCCCTCGGTGCGATCGGCGCCTGCTGCGCCACCATCGCCGAATCGGAATTGACCGCGGCCGCCGGTGTCAAAGGCGTGCTCATGACCGGACAGGCCGCGGGCCTCAATAAAATCGGGCGCGCCGCCGAGGTCGCCAAACGATCGCCGACATTCATGGTGGTGGCCGATGACCCTCTCACCGTCGACCTCTTGAATGACGCCGCGGGCGCGGCGGGCATTCGCATGAACGTGCTGACCGACGTGTTCGCCGGCCTGCGCCGGCAGGGCTGCCAGCCTGGCGAAACCGCGCTCAAACTTGCGCAGAAGATCGACAAATCGAAAAACCTGAAGCTCGCCGGCCTGATGGGCTACTCTGGCGATGCATCCCATACGCACGTCTGGGCAGAGCGCCGCAAACGCTCGCAACATGACCTCGCGGGCCTGCTCGAATCCGTCGAATTGTGCCGCAAGAGCGGACTCAACGTCCCCATCGTCACCGGTGGCAGCACCGGAACTTACAACATCGATGTCGGCTCGCTAACGGAATTGCAGGCCGGGTCGTACATTTTCATGGATACGCTGTACCGCGGAGTTGGCGGCCGAAGTGACGATCACGTCTATACCGACTTCGACAACTCGCTCACCGTCATGACCACCGTGATCAGTAAGACCCGGCCCAACGAGTGTGCGGTCGATTACGGGAACAAGGCGACGCTGCGCGCCACCGATCTGGTAAAGGGACGCCCCGAGGTGAAAGTCACGCCCGGCGGCGCCGAATACGGCATGCTTGGCTGGACCGAAGGGCCGGAATACAAGCTCGGCGAGCGCGTCGAGATCTATCCTTCCAACCTCGATACCAGCACCAACGTTTATGATCGCTATTACATCGCACGCGGCGAAAACATCGTCGACGTTTGGCCTATCATGGGCCGCGCTGGCGCTGCGCAGCGCTAGCCTCAGATGCAGTGCAATATTTGGAACGGACAGGGGAAACCGCCCACTGCCGCATAGTTTTTCAAGAAACCAAGGCCGGTCCGTCGAAATCGTAGCGCAGACATTCATGTCTTCCGCGTCGAGATTCGTCTCGACGTGTGTTTTCAACGCCGCGCCAAACCTCGACAAGAATGTCGAGGCGGCACGCAAGAATGCGCGCGCTACAAAACCGCGAAAACTATGTGGCTTTGGGCGAAACCACCGGAAGTACCTTTTCTGTCTGCTCATTGCCATGGCGGCGCCTGCCGCTGAAAACTGGCCGCAATTTCGCGGCGCCGATTCGCGCGGCGTCTCGGACGATCCGGCATTGCCCGCAAAGTGGAGCCAGGCGGAGAACGTGGTCTGGAAGGTTCCGGTAGCGGGCATCGGCTGGTCATCACCTGTGGTGTGGGGCGACCGCATCTTTCTCACGTCGGTGGAGAGTTCCGATGTGAAAGAGGCTCCGAAGAAGGGCCTGTATTTCGGCGGTGAGCGGCCTGCGCCGGCCGACGAACACCACTGGTACGCCTACTGCATCGATTTCAAAACCGGCAAGACTTTGTGGCGGAAGGAACTGCACAAAGGGCCGCCGCCGATGAGCCGCCACATGAAGAACAGCTACGCGTCGGAGACCGCAGTGACCGATGGCGACCGCGTCTTCTTCTACTTCGGCAATGTCGGGCTGTTCGCATTCGACATGGCGGGAAAGCCGCAGTGGGAGAAACGGTTCGATGCGGTGAAGACGCGCAACGGATGGGGAACGGCTGCGTCACCTGTGCTGCACAAGGGCCGCTTGTATGTCGTGAACGACAACGACGACAAGAGCTGGCTGGTGGCGCTCGATAAGGCCACGGGTAAACAGATCTGGCGCGTGGAGCGCGAGGAGAAGAGTAACTGGTCGACGCCATTTATCTGGGAGAGCGGCGGGCGTACGGAGTTAGTTACTACCGGCACTGGGAAGGTGCGCAGTTACGACCTGGATGGGAAGATACTGTGGGAGTTCGGGGGGATGTCGTCGATTGTCATTCCGACGCCTTTTACGCAGCACGGGCTGCTGTATTTGACCAGCGGTTATGTGGGGGATCAGAACCGTCCGGTGTATGTGATCAAGCCGGGCGCGAAGGGGGATATTACTTTGGCTAAGGGCGCCGTGGCGAGCGAGTATGTGGCGTGGTATCTGCCGCAGGCCGGACCTTACAATCCGACTCCGGTGGTTTATGGGGATTATTACTACACGCTACTCGATCGCGGGTTTCTGACCTGCCATGACGCGCGGACGGGGAAAGAGATTTACGGGAAGGTGCGGATCGATGCGCAGGCCGGGGCGTTTACGGCTTCGCCTTGGGCCGCGAATGGGAAGATATTTGCGCTTAGCGAGGATGGGGATACGTATGTGATTCAGGCGGGTCCGGAGTTTAAGTTACTGGGGAAGAATTCGCTGGATGAGATGAGTATGGCGACTCCGGCTTTGGTGCGGGGGAATTTGATTATTCGGACGGCTTCGAAATTGTGGAGGATTGGGAAGTAGGCGGGGCGGCGGTTTCGGCTGAGACGGTGTGAAAAAATGCGCTCGCAATGGTGGGACAGGCGGTTTCGCCTGTCCAAGTTCAAGTTTTCACGCGTTCTGACGGTGCCATCATGCAAAAAAGGCGGCGGATTACTCCGCCGCCCTTCCTGGTTTAGCTTACAACCTACTTAGAACGACAACTTCAAGGTCAGCTGGGCAACCCGCGGGTTGCTGCTGAACGCCTGATCCCATTTCCCGAAAAGAGGATTTCCGGGAATGAACATATTCGCCGATCCGGAGGTATTGCGCGCGCGAACGTTATTGACGCGGCCCAAGGTGTACTGCGGATGGTTCACTGCGTTGTACAGATCCATGCGGAACTGGATCTTCATCTTTTCCCCGACCGCGATGTTCTTTGCGATCGTGAAATCAATGTTGTTGATCATCGGCGTGGCCAGGATGTTACGGCCGGAGTTGGCGAACGAGCCAACTCCGGCTGCGATGAACTGAGCGCTGGGGTTGTTTGCCAGATAGGCAACCGTTGCTCCGGCGGTATTCTTCAATGCCGTAACAGCGCTGCCGACACCAGCCGTACCGTTCGGGTTGAGGATTACCCGGTCGCCAGCCGCGTCGCCGTTCTGGTTGGAATCGACGCCGCTCTGCGGAGTTGCCCATTCGCCGCTTTCCGCGGTGTAGGTGCCGGAGAATTCCCAGTTACCGAGCGTATTGCGCAGGAAGGGATTCTTGTCTTTACTGAACCAGGGCGTATCGTAAACGCTGCTGAAGGTGAAGCGATGGCGGCGGTCGAGAGCCGAGTTCGCTTTCTCGCCACCGATGTTGTTGAAGTCCTGCGGACGGCGGGGAGAAGCCACAATGGAATTGACTTCGGCGGTGCTGTCGTCAATCAGGTGGCTGAAGGTGTAGCCCAGATTGAAGAGCAGGTTCTTGCTGTAGCGCTTCTTCAAATCGAAAGCCATGCCGTGATAGTTGGAGTTTCCGCGCGGAACGTACGCTGTGATCGCGCTGGTGAAGCCAGAGGCCAACAGCGGATTCCAGGCTGAGGTTGCACGCAGTGCGGTAAAGGTGCCCGTGTTAACGGTGAGGGCATCCAACTGGGCCTGCGTGGGTGCTGCAAGGTAAGTGGGCAAGCCGAACGATGGCGAAGTCAGAGCGTTGCGATTGATCTGGTTCTGATAGAGCAGGTGAACGCCCTTGGTGCCCAGGTAGCGCAGCTCAACCGTGTAGTCGTTCTTGAACGAGTGCTGAATGCCCATGTTCCAGGTCAGCGCATATCCCAACTGCTGGTTGCCCGGCAAGTAGGATGAGGTAGCTGCGCGAGCCTGTGCGGCGGTAAGCGCGGCGGCCGTAGCGGTGGGCAGGATGCCGCCCTTTGAGATGAAGCCCGTGCCGACATTACCCGTTACGTCGACCGTGGATGTTGCCTGCGGAGGACGCGCGTTGGTGCCGACGTTGTCGAAGATCTGATCGTAGGCCATGCCGAAGCCGCCGCGGATGGAGGTACGGCCACTGGTGCCGGGCGAGTAGGCAAAGCCGAGGCGAGGCGCAAAGTTGTTCTTCTGCGTGACTGGAGCCTGGAAGGTCAAGACGCCGGGAACATTCGCGATTGCGTTGAGGTCGAATTCCTTCATCGACTTGGCGACCCCATTGAGCTCATAGCGGATGCCGACGTTGATGGTGAGGTTGCGGTTGAAGCGGAAGTTATCGTTGGCAAACATGTAGTAAGCGGCGTTGTTGCCGGAATACGGTTTGCCACCGACGTTGCGCTGGGCGATGAAATCCGGAATCGTGTCGTTCAGGAAGCCCTGCAGCGTGGTCCATTCATAATCGCCGCGGTTACGTTGGATGAAGGTGCTGGAGGCGATCAAAGAGCGGAGATCGACGCCGAATTTGAGATCGTGCCTGCCCTTGGTCCAGCTGACGTTATCGACGAGTTGATAGGTGGTCTGCTTGGTCGCCTGGGGTCCATTCGGGTCGGGGCCGATATTGAGGTTGAGGTCATTGCGCATGACCACGTTCGGAAACACGTCCAAGCCCGGGTAAGAGGCGTTGGGCACCTGCGTGTCGCTGTTGTAGCGGTTGAACGCGATGCGCACTTCATTGTTCAGCGTAGGGCTGAAGGTGTGGAACTCGGAAACGGAGCCAAGTTTAGCAGTGGTGGGCTGCGGGAAGAAGAACACCGGCAGGCTCGCCGCGGTGTCGACGCCAACGGTCTTGTTGCTGACGTAGCGTCCGCGCAACTGGTCCCGTTCGGAGATATTGTAATCGGAAGAGATCAGCCAGTTGTAGGTGTTGCTGTAGCTGGGCGCAACAATCGAATACACACCGAGCGGGATCGCCACTCCGTTAACGGTGGTGGTCTTCACCTGCGTGCCGGTAGCGGGGGCATACTGCTGGAGGATGCCAAGATTGGTCTTGGAGATTCCGGCCATGCCGCCAAGCGTGGTGTAACCTGCCGCGGTAGGCGCATAAACAGGCGAAGACGGAACGCCCGCCTGGCCAATCGGATTGTACTCATACAAGCCGTAGGCAAACAGTTTGTTCTTGAGGATTGGTCCGCCGAAATCGCCGCCTAAGCGGTTTTCATCGTAGCGGGGAGGGCTGAGCACACCCTGGCGCGCCGCTGCCTGATCGTTTGCTGTGAGATTGCGATTGCGGAACACTTCATAGCCGCTGCCATGAAACTGATTGGTACCGCTCTTGATCGAAGCGTTGAACTGGCCGCCCGAGGAGTGGCCGAATTCGGCGCTGAACTGGTTCTGCAGTACGGTGAATTCGCCAACGGCATCGTTGGGGATGAACACGGTGGGGCCAGTGACGTCTTTGCGGTTGTTGTCGACGCCATCGATGGTGAAGTTGTTGTTGCGGGGACGCTGTCCGCCAACCGCCGGGCCGTAGCCGACGCCGACTCCGCCGGAGCTGGCAACACCAGCGCCGACAAGCGCGAGGTTATAGATGCCGCCGTTCGGATTGGCCGACATGGTCAGTTCCTTGGCGAGTTTGCTTTCGTAGGTATTGGAAACCTGCGCCGTTGTGGTGTCAATCAGGGCCGTGGCCGCACTGACTTCCACCGTGCTGGAGACTGCTCCAACCGAGATGGTGACGTTCGCGGTGGTAGTCCGGCTAAGTGCAACGGTCACCTGCTTCATGGATGCGGTGGTGAAACCGGTTGCGGAGACAGTGATGGTGTATTCGCCAATGAGCACGTTGCCGAAGCGGTAGGCTCCGGAAGTGTCGGTCTTCGTGGTGGCTTTCACACTGGTTGCGACGTTGAGCAGTTCCACAGTAGCTCCGGCCACAACTGCGCCGGATGAATCCTAGACGGTGCCAACGATATTTCCATCGGAGGCTTGTGCGTTGAGATTGGCAGTCGTCATGGTCAGCGACAGGAACGCCGCGGCCATGGCGAAGAGCAACTTCGCGAATTGTAATTGTTTTTTCATATACGAGACTAGAGACCCTTTCATTGTCTGGAATCGAAGTTCGGACTCCCCAAAGTTATTGAAAACACAAAGCTCAGGTTACCAGACTATCTTTATAGAGTAGTCCTGAATCAGGGTTTTGGCAAGCAGGGAAAGGGGATGGGATGAAGAAAAGGAAGGATTTTACGAGCTTCACGAATAAAAAAGCCGGACTCGCCCTTGATGGGGCGAGTCCGGCTGGTTTGATGGAGTCAATCTGATCTAGAAGATGAACTTGAACTCCATACGCAGGCTGCGGCGTGGCTGCCACCCGTATGGCTGGCCATATAAGCTGTTCAATGTTCGACCTTGAGTGTTTGCAGCGGCGATCCAATCGTAGCCTTTCGACATGATGGCGCCGTAATCAAAGCCTGCGGCGTCAGCCCCAATCTTGGTGCAATTGGTGCCAGCCGTTCCGCAGGTTGCCGGGTTGATGCCGGACGTGCGGATCAGGTTTTGGTTGATTAGCGTTGCGCTGTGGTTGTTCAAGCAGTTGAAGCAATCCACAGAGAGCCGTGCCAACATCTTTTCGTTGGATTTGCTGACGTGGACTTCATGACTGATGTTGAGATCGGTCTGATTGTACATTGGCGTACGCTTTGTGCCGACATTCCCAAGAGCCCATGCCCCGGTAGTTGGATTGCGTGTCACATCGGCAAAATTACCACGGCCTTCAACAAAAACCGGAGCGCCCCATACACTGATATAGCTGCTAAGTGGGGTACCGGAGTAGATCTGCTGATAGCCGCCGATGCGCGTCGTACCGGCCTTTGACTTCAGGTCGTAATAGCCGTACATCTTAATAGTGTTCGGACGATCGGTAGCCAAGAGGCCAGAGGCCGGCTTGCCATGTGCGTCAAACGACATGAACGGTTCGTCAAACGCGCGGCCAGTATTGGAAGTATTCCGACCAAGGCTGTCGCTAAGGTCGGTGTCCGTGCTGCCGGCGTAGTTGCCATAGAGGCGGCTATATGTGTAAGAGAACGAACCGTAGAACTTCCCAGCTCGCTTGGTAAGGCGCAGTTCCAGCCCGTCGTAATTGCGTATTGCGGGAGGATTGGCTGGGCAACCGTTGCAATTCGGAACGGTTGCGTTGACGCCTTGTCCGGGATTGACGATGTAGTAGACTTCGCCGTTCTGAGTGATGGTGCCGGCATCTTCAATCGTGCGGTCCAGGCGTTTGCGGTTGTAGCGGGGCTCAAACACCAGACTGGGCGAAATCTGCCAGGCGGCGCCGATGGAAACTTCATGCTGCTTAATAGGCTTGAGGTTCGGGTCAACCAGTCCGCCAGCTCCGAGCGAACCCGGTTGATTGGGATCGTTCGCAGGTTCGCGATAATCGTAGTTTTCGATGAAGCGCATTTGAGAAGGCAGGCTCCCAACGGCGGGGGTTGCGCCTCCACCCAGCGGGCAGTAATGACCTTGCGCATCGCGAGACGGTTGGATCAGGTTGAAATTGGGCGTATCGAGTGCATATACGCAATCATGCCAATAGTCGCCGCCAAAGCTGCCACGAGGAAGACCATATTTCATAACATCGAAGAAGTAACCGAAGCTTGCATAAACCTTGAACTTGCCGGTACCAGTAACATCATAGGCACCGCCAAGCCGGGGAGCAACCTTTTGGCCCCAGCCAAAATCGATGCCATTGAAGCCGGGCAAGCTGTTGTACGAGGGGAGGCTTTCTTTTTCCATGCGAACACCCATGTTCAACGTTAAGCGCTTGCTGACCGTAAAACTATCCTGGAAGTATAGCCCATGATTAAAGCCGCCCACTTTGCCAGCCGTGCCGAGGTCGCGGATGTTGACCGTGCCCCATAGACCCGTGCAGGCGGTGCCATCGGCTGAACCACCGCCGATCGTGCCGTAGTTCTTCAGGTTTGTCGCATTAATGGCCTTGCAACGCGATTGGCCGTCGGTGGTATTCGGCGCGTAAGCATTCACGTAGGAAACGTAGACGTCGGCCGTATTGTAACCCGTCGCAACGTCGTTGGTTCCATGGGTCAGCGAGTAGCCGAACTTCAAGTTGTGCGTACCGCCAAAACCATGCTTGAAGTAAGCCATATCCTGGCCAAAGTTGTAGCGCTGCCATTGATCCTTACTGGTTGAAGTGTTGGCGCCGATATTCGTCCAACCAGTCGAATTCACATAAGCCGCAGGCAGCAGGCTTCCATCCAAAGCTTTGGTGCTGGCCAGAGCCGGAGAGTTCGTGGTGCTGTAAGAATAGTTGGTATCGCGGTAGGTATATTGAATGCCGGTGGGAATACCGCGGCTCTGCGTATCCTGGAAGAAATAACCGAAGCGAGTGGTGGCAATCAGATTCGGAGTAATCGTGATGTCAGCGCCAACGCTATAGATCACGTTGGGATTGACGCTACCCTGGCCATAGTTGTAATTGTTCAGGTTATTGGTGGAGGATGCGTTGAACTGGCCAAAAGCATCGTCCGCCTGAGGCAATGTTGCCACACCCTGGACGCGGTTGTAAGCATAAGACCAAGATCCAAATACGCGGATCTTCTGGGTAGCAAGATAGTCAAGCCGTCCCAGGGCGTAGTAGGTGTTTGTGTCCTGGTGTATCGCCGAATTGCCGGGAACTGGCGCCGTGGGCGCGAAATTCACGGTGCGGGCTATCGTGGCGTATTCCGGGGCGATGGAGAAGAATGCCCAAAGCCGGTCTTTCATTAGAGGTCCGCCCACGCTGAAACCTGGGGTAATCGTGCGGTAATGATCCTTCTTCGGCTGATAGTTTTCGGCCGGTTGATCGAGCAACTTGGCTCCATTCGCATTGGCCGCGATGGATGGGTTCTTGATCAACGTCGGATTGGGAGCCGAATTGAAACGGTCGCCGGCATAGTAGCCAAAAACGCTACCGTGAATCTCGTTGGAGCCGCGTTTCTGAACTACGTTGATCACGCCGCCCAGGGCGCCTCCGAACTCTGCTTCAAAACCGCTGGTCTTGATTTGAATTTCCTGAATGAAATCCATGGGAACGTTGGCAGCGGAATGCCCATCCTGTAGAGATGCGGTTTCCATCCCTTCCACGAGGTAAGAGTTTTCCGCGTTGCTGGCACCATCCACCTGGAATCCGTTATTGGCACTGCCCGTACTATTTTGCAGAGGCTCGGACCGCGCGCCAGGAGCAAACTGAATGACACTCTGGAAGGAACGCCCTGTCGGAACGCTATTAAGTACAGTATTGGAGATATTCGTTTGAACTTTGCTTTGCGACACGTCGATTTGGCTGGCACCTTCGGTAACTTCCACGGTTTCCGAGACCGCGCCTACTGCCATTGCGATCTCAAGACTCGGCAGATGCCCGACCGAAAGCGCAAGTTCCTGCTTGTATGTGCGAAAGCCGCTCGCCGTAACCGTGACAACATAGGCTCCCGGCGGCAGGTTGGCAAAACGGAAGTATCCGCCAGCGTCGGTTTCAGCTTTCTTTGCGCCAATCATAGCGGAACTGGTAACGGTGATGCTCGCTTTGGGAATGGTCGCTCCCTGCGGATCCTTTACGGTTCCTTGCAGACCCGCGGTCGTTTCCTGCGCAAACCCTGCCATCGCTGTAAGGATGACAAGGGCTAGGCAGGCGAATACGGTTGCAATCTTATTAAGTTGAATGCGGTAATACATTAATCGCTCTCCTGTTTAGAGTATTTTGGGGATTTGGTCAGATCGCCAGCTTGGTAAGCTTGATCAAATTCGGCAGGCCGGTGGTTTGTGGCCAAGTGGTACAACGGAGTACTCGAACGGGGTGTTAGCGCATAGGCGTTAACGGCTGGATACGTGGAAAGAGGTGGGGGGATAGGGAGGTAGCCAACGAATCCGGAATAGCTTGCGCCAGCCCAAATCCAGGAATACGCGAAGGCACAGAAGCACTTGCCCCTACCTGGCAATTTCAAAATCTCCCCAACATTTAACCAACAGACCTAGTTGTTGACAATGTTAACACAAATTTACATGAATGCAATCAAGGAGACACGTCTAAGATGTGGCGCGGGCCTCCAGGCCAGCGGTCTCGACATTCGTGTCGAGATGTCCGGAACACACGCCGAGACGAATCTCGGCGCGGCAGACCTGGAGGTCTGCGCTACAACACCTTCGCCACAACTATAGTCATGTCGTCGTGCTGGGGGGCGCCGTTTACAAAGGCGTCGGCGGCCTCCATCATGCGAGGAATCATGTCCTTGGCGGATAGGGTCCGAATTTGGTTGACGGCTAGAGTCAGGTTTTCCTCTCCCCACTCTTCGTCGCGCGTGTCCATCGCTTCGCTGATGCCGTCTGTGAAGGCAACCAGAATGTCGCCACTTTGCAGTTGCACTTCCGCCTGCTGGTAGGCGGCCGGACGGAAGAGCCCTACTACCGGCCCACCGACATCGAGATGAATCTGTTGATCGCCCCGAAACAGAATAGGTGGATTGTGGCCGCCGTTGGAATAGCTCAGGGTTTTTGTGGTGGGGTCGTACTGCGAGTAGAAAAATGTGGCGTAGCGGTTGGAGGTCGACGCGTCAAAGACCTGGCGGTTCAGATTTCCCATGAGCTTAGCGAGGTCCGTGGTTCCTGCAATCGCCTGCCCGCGCAGGAAGGCCTGTAGGGAGGCCATCAGCAGGGCGGCTGGAACGCCTTTACCGGAGACGTCGCCGATCGCGATGCCGAGGTGGCCGTTTTCGAGGGGTACGAAATCGTAGTAGTCGCCGCCTACGGCCAGGGCGGGGCGGCAGTAACCAGCGATATCGAGGCCCTCAACCACTGGGACGGACTGCGGGAAAAATCGCTGCTGGACTTCCCGCGCGATTTCGATTTCGCGGTTAAGCCTTTCTTTTTGTGCGGCTTCGCGGGCCACGGCATCAGTAAGGCGGGAGTTTTCGAGCGCCATCCCGACCTGGCCGGCCACCGAACCCAGCAGGCGGATATCGGAGGGGGAGTACGGCTCCTCGCTGCGCTTGGCTCCGAGACTGATGAACCCGAGCAAAGTGTTCTTCAC
>Ga0118677_10001593_pt1 | contig 47693 bp, 41 predicted proteins | sample AliMusrvi5mmetaG_FD_86154 | JGI IMG/M metagenome (GOLD analysis project Ga0118677, IMG submission 86154) | reverse complement strand
ATTCACGCGAAGAAGCCATTCAGCATTTGTCAATTGCCGGTGAAAACATCGTCAATATCTCATCGGCGCAAAGCGCTCATTTTGTGCCGGTCCAAGATTCTGCTGATGCCCTTGAAAAAGTGAGCAAGTTTGGTATTGATGGCCCTTATATTTTGTATAACGGCGCATTTGATCCGCGCAAAAATATTGATCGTTTAATTAAGGCCTATGCCTTATTGCCCCAAGCTTTGCAAAACGAGTACCAATTGGTATTGGTTGGCAAGCTCTCTGCGCAAATGCTCTTGATTTTAGAGGGCCTAGCTAAAAGCTTGAAGGTGCACTCACGCATTGTCTTTACCAATCATGTGAACGATAAAGATTTACTGAGTCTATTTCAGTTAGCTACCGTTTTTGTGTTTCCTTCGATGCATGAGGGCTTTGGTTTGCCTGCGTTAGAGGCCATGTCCTGCGGCATTGCGACGATCGGCTCCAATCTGACCAGTATTCCCGAAGTGATTGGCAGAGACGATGCGCTATTTGATCCGCTAGATGAAAAAGCTATCGCCCAAAAAATGGAGCAAGTATTAAGTAATGCGGATTTTCGTGCAGAGCTAGGCGCCTTTGGGCTTGCAAAAGCCCAAGAATTTGGATGGGCGCGCACGGCTCAAATTACCTTGCAAGCATTTACCGATGAGTATCAAGCGCGCACCAAGCGTACTGGTTTGGCGCCTACTCTGACTTGGGCGCAGCAACAAGCCCAGTTTGAAGCGCAATATCAAGAGCTACTAGCGCAGATTGCGGCAATTGCTCCTAGTGGTCACTCACCTTCGCAAAAAGACCTCATTGCTACAGCCGCTTGTATTGCTGCTAATCAAACTAATTTAGAGCGTATTGCCAGAGCTACTATATTGCCCAAGGTATTGCATTGGCGTATTGAAGGGCCATTTGATTCGAGTTACAGCTTAGCGCTATTAAATCGCGAGACTGCGCGGGCAATGCGTGATCTAGGGCATTTTGTTTCGCTGCACTCGACTGAAGGGCCTGGAGATTTTTTACCGGCCACTGAGTTCTTAGAGGCCAATGCCGATTTACTGAGCCTGTATAACAATAGCCTGCAGTTTAGTGATTTAGACGCTGATGTCAGTAGTCGTAATCTCTACCCCCCCAGAGTAGAAGACATGTCTGCTCGGATGAATATGCTGCACCACTATGCTTGGGAAGAAGCAGGCTTTCCAGCAAGCTGGGTAGAGCACTTTAATCAGTATTTGCAGGGGATGACTTGTTTGTCTTCCCATGTGCAAAAAATCATGATCGACAACGGCGTCAATATTCCCCTAGCTGTTTCTGGCTGTGGCGTTGATCATTGGGAGCGTATTGTGGCTGATCCCACTTATGTGGTCAGTGGCAAAACCTTTCGTTTTTTGCATGTCTCATCTTGTTTTCCACGCAAAGGGGCGCAGATCTTATTAGATGCTTATGGCAAAGTCTTTAGCAAAAACGATGATGTTAGTTTGATTATCAAAACCTTTGCTAATCCACACAATGAAGTGCATACCTGGTTGGCAAATGCAAAAGCACAAAACCCCAATTTCCCTGATGTGCAGATTATCGAAGCAGACCTGACTGAGTCGCAGTTAAAAGCGCTGTATGGGCAATGCCAAGCATTAGTTGCCCCTAGTTACGCTGAAGGTTTTGGCTTGCCATTGGCTGAAGCGATGCTCTCCGATTTATCGGTGATTACAACGGGGTGGGGAGGCCAACTTGATTTTTGTAACCAGCAGTCTACCCATTTAATTGATTACTCGTTTGAGTTGGCTGATACTCACTTTGGAATCTTTGATTCAGTGTGGGCTAAGCCTGATGTTGATCATTTAGCACTCTTGATGCGTCAGGTGCAACAAGAGCCTGCGCAAGAGCGACTAGAGCGTGCTGCTAGAGCCAAGCAATTACTGGCCAAGCAATTTACTTGGAAGGCGGTGACCCAGCGCTTAATTGATGCTGCGCGTTCTTATGCGCCGATCAAAAAACGCTCTGCACCAAAGATTGGTTGGGTCTCGACTTGGAATACCCAATGTGGCATTGCGATGTATTCAGCATCCCTAGTACAAGAGTTATCTGCCGATGCCGTTATTTTTGCACCCCTGCTAGGCGCGCTCACCAATCCTTACGAGCAAGATGAAGGTTTTGAAGTGGTGCGCTGCTGGCAAATTGGTAATAAAGATACTTCCCTTGAGCCGCTAGCCAATGCTTTAATAGATCATCCGGTCGATATCTTGGTGATTCAATTTCAATGGAGTTTTTTTGAAGTAGATGAATTGGGTCGTTTTATTGAGCAGCAATTAGCGCTCGGTCGCAAGATTGTGCTCATGATGCATGCCACGATTGATCCGGTAGAGGCGATGCCCCATCAAAAGATGGGTAATATTGCCGCGGTGCTCGCGCGTTGTTCACGTATTTTGGTGCACACCCCCGCCGATTTGAACCGTTTAAAGAATGTGGGTTTAGTTGATAATGTAGCGATCTTTCCGCATGGGATAACGCAAACGCCACCGGCCTTGCAGTCGAGTACCAAAACCACTACCCATCCTTTTATTCAAATTGCCTCGTATGGATTTTTCTTGCCGCATAAAGGCTTGATTGAGTTAATTGAAGCCATTGGCCTGCTGCGATCAAAAGGAGTGGATGTGCGTTTACATATGGTCAACGCTGCTTATCCTGCGCCAGTCTCGCAAGAGCATATTGCTTTAGCGAAAAAGAAAATCGCAGAGCTTGGCTTAAAGTCAGTGGTGACCTTGACAACCGATTTTTTAGATGATGCCGATAGTTTGGCTTTGTTATCTTGCGCAGATTTAGTTGTCTTTCCTTATCAGGGCACCCAAGAGTCCTCTAGCGCAGCGGTGCGAACAGGTCTAGCCTCTGGCGCTCCAGTAGCGGTGACTCCACTGGCGATCTTTGATGATGTGGCTCCTGCAGTGTATGTGCTGCCCGGCATTACCCCCGCGCAGATCGCTAGCGGTATTGAGGCGTATTTTGAGCGCGCACGTTCTAATCCTGCTGCGCAAGAACAGCATCTAGCGCAAGCGCGGCGCTGGTGTGATATTCATCGCTATCGTTATTTAGGCTCACGCTTATATCGTATCTTGCAAGCGCTCAGTAATTAATGAACTAACTAATTATTGCGGTGTTATTTTTGCAAGGACTGTTGCGCCCTAGGGCCTTGTTGAATTTTTTCGATGGCGTTCGAAAGCGAAGGATAGATCGCCAGATTGCCATAATTACTTAAGTGATCACCATCAAAAAAGAGTGGCCGATCACCCCTATAGGTTGTGCAAGTATCTGCTGGGCACAGCACTGGGAAAGGATCCCATAAGTAAATATTAGGATTGCCTTTGGCCAATTGGGTCATGGCCTGCACAATCGGAGCGCGCAAGCGTTCTAACTCTGGACGATCTTGCTCGTTATGGCCTACGCAAATCGGATTAGCGCGATTAAACCAGTCAGAGCACCGAAATGTCGGCGCTTTAAAAATTGGTGTGGGCTGCGTAAAGAGGACAAAGAGGTGATGCTGCGTAAAAGGCAAGAGCCACTGCTGGGCATCAGCTAAGGCAGCCTGGCGCTGAGCTTGCGCAGCAGGCCCGTACATTTTTTCGTACATATCCGGGTAGTTAAAGTAAGTCCATTGATCGCCATAGCGCATTAAGCGAAGACTGGATAACACCACCAAATCACCCGCTTTAGCGCTATTGGCAATATGCTCGCGCGCCGCCTCGTTAAAGGCAATGCACTCGGGACTAAATTGTCCTTGCATGGGCGCTTGAAAATTAATGTAACTGCAACCTGGAAAGGTGTAGATATCAACCACTTTGGCTTGAGAGGCGCTAATTTGCGTCAAGGCAGGAGCGAGAATGCCCGCATGAGAATCGCCCAGTACATAAATAGCATGCTCATTGTTGGCAATCGTGCACTGCGTTGGCACCATGTGCACAATTTTTCCACCATGAAAATCGACCGCCGAGGTTTGGATTTGACAGTCTGCTTTGGCTACTTGCGGGTAGATTTGCAGTGAGGTGCGATACCAATCCGATGGAGTATTGGTTACTTTACTCAAACTGATTTTGCTTGCGTGCGAAAAAATCCAGTTCACAGCATAAAAACCACCGACTGTGAGTAGTGTGTTGAATCGCATTGAATTTTGACCCACCGGGGATGCGGCTATTTTCTTGGACTGATTTACGTCGCTAATCCCAAGCTTCCGCGGTACTCGATGGGACTGAGATAACCAAGGGACAGTTTGATCCGTTTTTCGTTGTACCAGCGAATGTATGAGTCCAGCGCCTGAATGAACTGCTCGATGGTCGTCGAGCGCCAATCCCTTGGGTAGAACATCTCCGTCTTCAGCCTTCCGAAGAAGCCTTCGCAGGCGGCATTGTCAGGCGAGCACGCTTTGCGCGACATTGATCGGATCAGATTCGCCTTCGCGATCCGTGATAGCCAACCAGGCCATCGGTAGTGGCCTCCGCGATCAGAATGGACGATAGGCCTCTTGTCGCCCTCTGTCACCGTCTCGACGGCCGCATCCAGCATGGTATTCACAAGTGCTGCGTCCGGACTCGTTCCGATGGACCAGCTGACGACCATACCATCAAAGCAGTCAATCATTGGCGAGAGATACACTTTGCCGGCCGGGATATGGAATTCCGAAATATCGGTAAGCCACTTCTCGTTTGGAGCCGTAGCATGGAAATCGCGATTGACGATGTTCTCCGGGGCGGGGGTAATCTCCCCAACATAAGAACGATATCCACGCCGCTTCGGCCTGGCCGCTTGAAGGTGTTCTTGCTTCATCAAGCGCTGTACGACCTTCTCCGAGACAAAGACCCGCTGTCTATTCAGCGATGCTTGAACCCGACGGTAACCGTAAGAGCGATGATTACTCTCGAAGATGTCGGTGATTGTGCGACGGACTTCCGCATACTTGTCGCCACCCCCCAGGCGCGACCGGTGGTAGAAGTAGGAACTCCGCGCGAGATCCAGGCGATTCAGAAGCTCAGGTAACGCGTACTTTTCTCTCAGGGCGTCAACCAGCGTCGCCTTCTCCCGATTGCTCAGGAGCTGGAGGCTGACACCCAGGTCTTTTTTTAGAATTTCATTGGCCTTCTTCAGAAGATCATGTTCAAGCTGCAGATTTCGGATATTGCGTCGGAGCGATTCGACTTGCCGCTCCAGTTCCGTCCGATCGGTGTCTGCTGTTGGGCGTTTGTCACGTTTCATGGATGCGAAGTCCTCTCGGCCAAGTAACTGGTTCTTCCAGTTGTACAACGTCACCCTGTCGATGTCCAGTCCTTGCGCAACGGCCAGCGCACTGCCTTCTCGCGTGCAGAGCTCATACACCGCCGCCTGCTTGGATTCCAATGAGGCTGTCGGCCGGCCAGCCTTGCCAACAACCCTTTTTCTGGTTTCCGGATATCGCTCACGAACCCATTCGGTCAGCGTCCCTCGGCCGGGGTAGCCCAACGCCTTGAGAGTCTCGGAGAAGCAGCGACCGTGATTCATGTAGTGCTCGATTGCCACGTTCTTCTGCTCAACTGAGTATTTCTGCTTCGATCGTGCATAAGCGACATGAAGGTCGCTGCGTTCCAGGAATTCCTGATACCAGTCCCTGAGAGAATTCTTCGTCGGGTAACCCAATTGGCGAATGGTCGCCCCGGTGCGCTTCCCGAGTTTAAGGTACAGCTCTACCGCCCGTAGGCGCTCGTCGTGTGAATACATGGACTACCTCCAAGTAGTCCAAGATTATGTCCGCACCCCCGGTGGGTCAAAATTCAATGCGATTCAACACTCTGGTTTAAAGCCGGACAGAAGGTGGCAAAAAAATGTGACATCCATCACATTGTAGGGCATAATCGCGTCTGGTTTTTGGGGAACGATTATGGGCAAACTAGCCGTACGCAACGAAATTCTCGATGCCGTCAAGGTGCATCGCAAAGCATTCTGGGCCGTGGCCGCCTTCTCCTTTGTTATCAACTTTCTTTATCTCACGCCCTCGCTTTACATGCTGCAAGTCTACGACCGTGTGGTGACCAGCCGTAGCGAGTTGACGCTTGTTTTCCTGTCATTGCTAGCCGTAGGCCTGTACATGATCATGGGGGGGCTTGAATTCTTTCGCTCGCAGGTGCTAATCCGGGTGGGCAATGCCATAGATGAGGTTCTGTCCAAGCGGGTCTTCACCGCCACATTCGAAAGCAACCTGCGTTCGGGCCAAGCCAACCCCGCTCAGGCATTAGCGGATCTCAACAATGTGCGCCAATTTGTTACCGGTAATGGCCTCTTTGCCTTTATGGATGCGCCCTGGATTCCGATTTACCTGGTGGTGATCTTCATGCTGCATCCCATGCTGGGATGGTTTGCCGTGGTCGGCACATTGGTATTGATTTCACTGACCTATATCACCGAAAAAATCTCAAAAGGCCCGCTGGAGGAAGCCAACCGGCATGCCATTCTGGCCAGCAATTTTGCCAGCAGTAACTTGCGCAATGCCGAAGTGATCGAAGCCATGGGAATGTTGCGACCCCTTCTCAATCGCTGGTACCACCATCAAGCCAACATGCTGCAACAGCAGACGATTGCCTCACAGCGAGCTGCAACCATATCGGCTGTTACGCGATTGGCGAGGCTCATCATTCAATCAGGTTCGTTGGGGTTAGGTGCGCTACTGGTTATCCAGGGCTCAGCCACACCAGGGGTGATGATTGCCGCTTCCATTTTGACCGGACGTGCATTGGCGCCTGTTGAGTTATTGATTGGTACCTGGAAGGGGTTTTCATCGGCACGCAGCGCGTATGACCGCCTGCTTCGCCTGTTAGAGGGACAGCCGAAACGCCCCGAAACCATGAGCTTGCCAGCCCCGCACGGTCTGATGACTCTGGAGAATGTTTATGGCATCCCACCAGGGTCCCGTATTTCGGTGATCAAGGGGGTTAACCTGACCATTTTGCCGGGCGAAGTGGTAGGCATTATTGGCCCTTCTGCCGCTGGAAAATCTTCTCTGGCCCGTTTGATGGTGGGTGTCTGGCCTCCTCATATCGGCAACGTGCGTTTGGACAACGCCGATGTTTCGCAGTGGGACCGGAACGAACTGGGACCGATGATCGGTTATATGCCGCAGGATGTGGAGTTGTTCAACGGCACGGTCGCTGAAAACATCGCCCGTTTTGGTTCGGTGGACAGCGACAAGGTGGTGCAGGCGGCTCGGCTGGCCGGTGTGCACGACATGATTCTGCATTTTCCCAATGGCTACGATACCCCCATTGGCCAAGGGGGTAGCGTGCTCTCCGGCGGGCAACGGCAGCGCATCGGCATTGCGCGCGCGCTGTACGGCATGCCTTCCTTCATTGTTCTGGATGAACCCAATTCCAATCTTGATGATGTGGGCGAGGCCGACCTGGTGGCCACCGTTCAGGCACTTAAAAAAGCCAAAAGAACAGTGGTTGTCATCACGCACCGCATGAGCATCTTGCAAGCCGTGGACAAACTGCTGCTGCTTCGTGATGGCGCGGTGCAAATGTACGGCGAGCGCGATAAGGTTTTGCAAGCCTTAGCCACAGCGCGCAGCGCCCAATCACCCCAGGCTATTTCCCAGCAAGGCAATCCGCCGGCTGAGCCATCCGCCCCATCACAGGAGTAATTGCCATGAAGAAGAATGAACCTGTGATTATTGATGTCAAGCCGGTTGTCCAGCCCGAGCTCGGGGTGGCCAAGGTTCCAACCAATCCACGCTCAGCTATATTGTTGGGCTTTCTGGTTCTGGTGGTGGGCTTCGGCGGTTTCCTGATTTGGTCTCTGACCGCCAAGCTGGATGAAGGTGTGCCGGCCCAGGGTACTGTGGTGGTGGACACCAAACGCAAGACCATCCAGCATCAGACTGGCGGCATTATCGAGTCTATCCTGGTGCGTGATGGCGATATCGTCAAGAAAGACCAGGTGTTGATCCGCCTGATCGACACCCAGACCAAGGCAGCGGTGGATATTAACACTCACATGACCACCAGCCTCAAGCCGCAGATTGAAGCTATCAAGGCCCAGATTAACACCCTCAAGATTCAGCTGGAATCACTCGAGCCTGAACTGGAATCCCTGAAACCTTTGGTGGATGAAGGTTATTTCCCGCTCAACCAGTACTTAGACAGACGCAACCAGTACCTCGATAAACGCAACCAGTACATTGACAAGCAAAATCAGGTACTTGACCTTCAGCGCCAATATCATGATGCCGTGGACAAGATTAAGGTGGCCAGGGAGGAAGAGGAACGCACCGATATTCGCGCGCCGGTGGACGGCACCATTATGGGTGTGTCGGTATTTACAGTGGGCGGGGTGATCCAACCCGCCTCCAAGATTATGGATATCGTGCCCGAAAGCGACAAACTGGTGCTGGAAATTCAGATTCCCACTCATCTGATTGATCGTATTCATGCGGGCTTGAATGCCGATGTACGCTTCAGTGCCTTGAACCAGCGTACCACGCCAATTTTGAGTGGTATCGTGGAATGGGTGTCGCCCGACCGCTTCCAGGATCCCCAGCGTCCGGAGGTTACCTATTACACGGCGCGCATCCAGATTATGCCCGAGTCACTGCAACGGCTGAATGGAGAGTCCCTGCAAGCGGGTATGCCCGCTGATGTCATCATCAAAACGGGCTCACGCACATTCTGGAATTACCTGGCCAAACCCATCGAAGATCGGGCGGCGTTATCGCTGAAGGAGCGTTAATGAGAAAGTTATCGCCCGCCCTTTTTGTTGCCCTTTTGCTTGCCGTGGGGGGGCAAGCTATTGCTGTGGACTTGGGCGATGCCATTGCCGCTGCGGAAAAAACTGATCCCACCCTGGCTTCAGCTCAGGCGAATCGGGATGCGGCTTTTGAGAATATTGCTATAGCCAAGGCCAAGTTGCTGCCGCAAACCGGTTTTCAGGGGACGTTCCAGAAAATGCAGGAAGGTGTGAAGTATGAAAGTGCAACCGCGGCTACCAGCAGCAGCTACATGGTCAATTCCTACAACAATCAGTTTTCCATACGCCAGGGGCTCTATCATCCCCGCGATTGGGCAGGTTATGACATCGGTCAGCTTCAGTCGGAATATGGCAGCCAGAAACTCGCATCTGCGCGCAGCGATCTGTGGCAACGCATCACCAATGCCTGGCTTGATGTGTTGGTTGCCGTAGAATCCCGCCGGATTTACGAGGGCACCGTTAAGGTGACCCATTATGCGGACGAGCAGGCTGAAAAACGCTTTCAGGCTGGCGATGGGACGCGCGATATGGTCATCGAAGCCCGAGCCCAATATGAGTTGGCCAAGTCGCAATTGGTGGAGGCTGAAATCAATGAGCGCAGCCGCGCGCAGGCTTTTCGCATGCTGACCGGACTGGATCCCGCCGATCTGCGCAGCGGTCACCTGCCCGATTACAAAACGGTCCATATCCCTCTGTCGGACAAGGATGAACTGCAGCGAGTTGTCGAAGCAAGCAATCCTGAAATACGGGCTGCTGAAGCCGCTAACCAAATTAACAAGAAGCGCGTGGAGCAAGCCCATGCGGATCGGCTGCCTACGGTTGATCTGGTCGCCAGCAAAAGCTGGGCGCAGAGCGATAACGTAACCACCATCAACCAGCGCTACAACGTGTTGGGTGGCGGCGTGCAGATCAGCATCCCGCTTTATGATGGCGGCGGTCTTTCAGCTACCCAACGACAGACCGAGGCTACAGCGCGTGGATCTGCTGAAGATTTGCGTGCCCTGCAACTCAAGCTCGCCACGCAGGTGGAATCGGACTGGGCTACCACTGAAGCCAGCCTGGAACGCGCTCGCAGTGCCGAAGTGCTGTGGGTTGCCGCCAAGGAGCAGCGGCGTGCTGCGGAATTGGGCATCACATCCCATGTGCGTACTTGGGGTGATGTGGCCCAGGCCGAAATCCTGGCTGCGCGCCGGGCCAGCGACTACATTAACTATGCTGCGGGAGTCTTGCGCGCCCAGGCCCGCCTTCTGTCTACGTTGCCCGTTACGGAAAATATCTGGGAACCTTGGGTGGCTCAGGTTTCGGTGCTGGCGAAGCCTTGATTTTGGCTTGCCTGATCGCTTAATTACCCTATGTTAAGCTAGGGCATTATGTCCGCCTTCCTGCTCGCCTTTCTGGGCTCGCTCATCACCGCAACCTTCATCGTGCGCTATCGGCATATGCATCAGCGCTTCACCGACGATCACGACTTAAACAGCGTTCAAAAATTTCACGCTTCCCCGGTGCCCCGCATTGGCAGCTTGGCGTTGGTAGTGGGCCTGCTGCTGGCCATCCTGCCGCGTTTGTGGAACGATGCTGCGCTGGCTCGCTTTGAACTGTTGTTGTTGGCCACTGCGCTGCCCATCGTGCTGGCCGGCTTGGCAGAGGACCTCACTAAGCGCTTTGGCTGGAAGCAGCGCATGGTGGCTACGCTCTGCTCAGCGGGTTTGGCGGGATGGGTGTTTTCAGGATGGCTAACGGGCCTTGAAATGGCGCCGCTGGATTGGTTATTGACCTGGCCTCTGGTTTCAATGCTCTTCACGTGCTTTGCGGTGAGCGGTGTGACGCATTCTTTTAATCTCATCGATGGCTACAATGGCTTGGCCAGCGCTGTGGGTGTGGTCATTCTCATTGGCATTGCCTACGTGGCTTTTCAGGTGGGTGATGTACACATTCTCATTGCCTGCTTTGCAGGGGCGGGTGCGGTGATTGGGTTTTTAATGTGGAACTACCCTCACGGACTCATTTTTTTGGGAGATGGCGGCGCTTATTTAATTGGGTTTTGGGTGGCCGAATTATCCGTGCTGTTGGTGGTGCGCAACCCCCATGTCTCCAAGTGGTTTCCGTTCTTGCTGTGTTTCTACCCGGTGTTTGAAACCCTCTTTACCATTTACCGCCGCGTGTGGTTGCACCGCGCCCATGTGGGCATGCCAGATGCCGCCCACCTGCACCAAATTATTTACAAGCGCTTGGTGCGCTGGGCGGTGGGCTCCCACGAGGCCAGTGCCATTACGGCGCGCAATAACATGACCTCTCCCTACTTGTGGGTACTCTCTTCCTTGGCCGTAATCCCCGCTGTACTATTTTGGCGCAACACTTTGTTGTTGCAGATTTGTGCGGTGCTGTTTGCGTTGGTGTACATCTGGTTGTATCGCGCCATCGTGCGCTTCAAAAGCCCGCGCTGGATGATGATTCGTGGTGGCCGATAGGATAGGGGCCAGATCCTTAAATCACACGCAATACTTCTTCTAAGTTACTGCCCGTATAGGTGGGTCGTGGGCCTATCTCTTCAAAGGGCAGGCCCTGCCGGTTCACCCACAGGGTTTTAAAACCAAACCAGGTGCCGCCCAGCGCATCCCATGCGTTGCTCGAAACAAACAGTACTTCATCAGGGCGCACAGGAAATTGTTTCAATACCAAGTCATAGCACTCCGGCGATGTTTTAAACAGACGAACGGAATCCACCGTAATCACTTTATCGAGGTAGGGCGCCATGCCGGCGTTGTTAACGGCGCCGGCCAACATGGCTGGGCTGCCGTTAGAGAGGATGGCGGTTTTAATGCTGCGCTCGTGAAGCGTTTTTAACACGCCCAGGTTTTCTGCAAAGGGGGTTAGCTTTTCGTATTGCTGCATCAGCCGTATCTCTTCTGCAGCGCCCAGATTAAGCCCCAGGCGCTTGCAACAATAGCGCAGGCTGGCCGCTGTTAATTGCTGGAAGGGTTGGTAGTACTGACTGCCGTTCGCGCCACGGGGATCGCTCATGGTGGTGAGGCGCGTGTATTCAATTTGCTTGTCGCGCCACGCAGCCGACAGCGCCGCCCCATGGCCGGGAAATAACTGCTCGGCCAATGCGCCGATGGAATATACGTCAAACAACGTGCCGTAGGCATCAAACACAACCACTTTAAACATGTGCACCCCTAACTTCTTCCGTAGCCATCTTCAAAGCGAACAATGTCATCTTCGCCCAGGTAGCTGCCGGACTGTACTTCAATAATCTCCAAAGGCTCAGCGCCGATGTTCTCCAGGCGATGGCGCACGCCCAGCGGGACATATACCGACTGGTTTTCCTCTAGCACCAATACCTCGTCACCACGAGTAACCCGCGCCGTACCTTTTACCACCACCCAATGCTCCGCGCGGTGGTGATGCATTTGCAAGGACAGCCGCGCACCGGGTTTCACCGTGATGCGCTTTACTTGAAAGCATTCTCCGCTGTCTACCGAATCGAATACACCCCAGGGTCGCGGCACGCGCCGATGATGGGTGGCTTGGGGCAGACCCTCTTGGGTTAGAGCACCTACAATCTGCTTAACTGTTTCCGCATGGTCCGCGTGCGCCACCAGCACCGCATCCGGCGTATCGATAATGAATAACGAATCAGTTCCCAACGCAATCACCGGTCGGTGTGGTGCGTGAATGAAGGTGTCTTTGCTGGACCAGGCGCGCCCCTGACCCAAAATGCGGTTGTTGTCCGCATCTGCAGGCGAGAGCTCCGCCACCGCGTTCCAGCTGCCCACATCGCTCCAGGCGCCTTGAAAAGGAACCATGGCCACCCGGTCGTATTGTTCTAATACGGCGTAATCGATGGATTCGCTGCGGCAACCCGTGAAAGCCTCCCGATCCAGGCGTGTAAAAGCGCCATCCTGGGTGCTTTTACTCAGTGCGTTGCGCACGGCGTTTAAGATGTCGGGCGCATGTTGTTCGAGGGCGGTAATTAGCGTACCAGCCTGGACTAAGAAGATGCCAGCGTTCCAGAAATGATGGCCTTGTAAAATGAGTTGCTGCGCACGCGCCGCATCCGGTTTTTCAATAAAGCGTTGAACGCTCAAGGTTTTCAGTTTGGGGTTAGATCCCAAAATTTCAATGTAGCCATAGGCACTGCTGGGAAATGTGGGGGTTATACCAAAAGTAACAATAAAACCCGCTTCAGCCGCCGTCACGCCCTCCTGCACGGTGCGCACAAATAATTCGGTATCGGGAATATGGTGATCGGCGGGTAAAAATAGCAGTAAGGTTTTGGCATTGGGGGCGGCCAGTGCCGCAGCGGCCATGGCGGCGGCGGTGTTGCGCCCCACGGGTTCCAGTAAGTGCCGCACGGTTACCCCGGCGGTCTCCGCTGCATCTTGCACCAGAAAACGATGGTCATCGGACTCCACCGTCATCACAATGTCAGACAGCGACTTAACCCGCTCAAGGGTTAGTTGCAACAGACTTTTGCCCTCAATGAGGGGCACGAACTGCTTGGGAAACATCTGGCGCGACAGCGGCCACAGCCGGGTGCCGCTGCCGCCACATAACACTACGGGAAAAATAGAAGCGGGCATGAAAAGAAGGGAAATAATTGTAAGAATTGCATTCTAACCGTTATCATGCCCTTATGTTTGCCATTACCAAGATTACCCAGCGCTACGATGAGTTTCAGGACTGTATGGCGCTTTGCTGTATTAACCCTCTAGGATTTTCATATGCATCAAATCATTGTGGTGGGCGGCGGGGCCGGCGGCTTAGAACTTGCCACGCGTTTAGGCGATACCCTGGGTAAGCAGGGTCGCGCGCAGATCACTTTAGTCGAAAAATCCCGCACCCATTTCTGGAAGCCGCACCTGCATGAGTTGGCCGCGGGCAGCATGGACTTGGATGTGCATGAGCTGGACTACTTGGCACAATCCCACTGGCACCATTTCCGTTACCGCATCGGCGAGATGGTGGGCATTGATCGCGTGGCGCGCATGGTACATGTGGCGCCCTATCATGATGAGGACGGTGTGATCGTGACGGAGGCGCGCAGCTTTCATTACGACACTCTGGTAATGGCAGTGGGCAGCCAGACCAACTCCTTTGGTACTCCGGGTGTGGATGAGTTTGCCATTTCTCTAGAGAACACCGCTGAGGCCGACCGCTTTCACCGCCGACTGGTGAATGCCTTCCTGCGCGCCCATGCACAATCCACTCCACTGCGCCCCGAGCAGTTGCAGGTGGCCATTGTGGGGGCCGGCGCCACGGGCGTGGAGCTGGCTGCAGAACTGCATAACGCTACGCGCGATTTGGTCTCCTACAGTTTGGATCGCATTGACCCGGACAAGCATATCCGCATGCATTTGATCGAGGCCACGCCACGCATCTTACCGGCCCTGCCGCAACGCATCTCTGATAGCGCACACCGCATGCTGTCGCGCCTGCGCGTAAAAGTTCACACCAACGCGCGGGTGGCGGAGGTATTGCCCCAGGCGGTGCGTCTGGCCAATGGAGAAATTATTCCAGCGGAACTCGTGGTGTGGGCGGCAGGTGTGAAGGCACCGGAATTTCTAAAGAATTTGGGGTTAGAGGTCAACAACATCAATCAATTGGTGGTGAAGTCCAATTTACAAACCACACAGGATGAACATATTTTTGCCATTGGGGATTGTGCCGCGGCGCCTTGGTTAGGCCATGAGGGGCATAACGTCCCACCACGAGCGCAGGCCGCTCACCAACAGTCTGATCATTTGGTGCGTGAGTTGGCGCGGCGCTTGTCGAGAAAATCCGTACGACCCTTTCAGTACCGCGACTTTGGTTCCCTGGTGTCCTTAGGTGAATACACTACCGTAGGAAATTTGATGGGCAATTTCGTGGGCGGCAACATGTGGGTGGAGGGCCTCTTCGCGCGCTGGATGTATATGTCCCTATACAAGTTGCATGAAATGGCGCTGCATGGTTTCTGGAAAATGGCATTAACCACTCTCGCGCGCTTTATCAGTCGGCGCACAGAGCCCCATGTGAAGCTGCATTAGCCCTGACCTTCTTGTTATATGTGTTTAAGCCTTTGGCGCGTTGTGCGCATAAGCAAATTGTTTACTTTAACGATTGGTTTAATAACAGAGCGAGTCGCACCCCCGCGGCTTCCAATTGCAGCGCCACCACCCGTGTCCCTTGATTAATGTATTGAGCGCTGAGCGTATAGCGTCCGCGCTCATCGGGCGTGGGTAGCGCGTCATATCCGTAGGTGCGCGCCGCCTCATAAGCTTCCCTTGCCCACATGCGCGGCGTACCTTGCTGCCAGGTTTTTAATTGCGCGGGCGTGATGCGCGCGTCTAACATCTCGGCAATGAATTTGGGGTCAGACCCCAACTGTTCCACCAAGGTGGTGTCCCAGTAGTGATGCAAGGAGTTGGCACGCAGTCCTGCCGCACGCACGCGCTTTTCATTACCGCCGCGATCATGATCGTCAATGGCGTGCAAGGGTTGGTGTAAGTCGCCCACCAAGTGAATGAGGAATTTTAGCGCCACGCGCTCTTCGTTTACTGTTTTGGCATCGGCACCAGCACTTGCGGGGGAAGCGCGTAACTCTGTTGCAAATTGTTCTATCTTATCCACCACGCAATCATGAGCCGGCCCCTCTGAGGCAAGGGCGCCCGCCGGTAAGGGCTGATGATTGTTGCACGCCAAAGGCAGGCTGGGATGGGTGCGATCCAAATCCACAAAGTGCCACTCATGGGTGTGGTGATAGTTCACCTTGGGGCCGTTAATGGATGAATCGCGAAAGCGGTCCGCCCACACAGCGGATGACACCATATCGTGGGCGGTGAGGGTGTCCGGGTCGGAGGCCAGCAGCTGCTCCACCCGTGAGCGCGCCGTTGGGTTAAGGTGGCGCAGGGCAATCTCAACCACCACTTGGTGCCCCAAGTCGCCCCAGGCCAGTGCCGCAGTGGGTAAGGTGAGGGTCAGGGCGAGCAGGCTGCCCGCAATGCCAGAACAAATAAACCGATTGTTTGTTTTCATGCACACATTGTAGGGGATGGCGCGCTAAGGTTGGTTATTCCGCCCGGCACTTGAACAGGTGGTTCCAATAATGGTACCATTCATGAGCGCGATTGATAAAATCTTGCGGTTAATGCAGCGCAGCCCAACAGGTGTGCGCTATGCTCAGTTGACGATGGTATGCACCTATTATTTTGGAGATCCACGCCAAGCGGGAACGAGTCATGCGGTGTTTAAAACCCCTTGGCCAGGCGACCCGCGGGTTAACATTCAAAATAAGAACGGCCATTCTAAGCCCTATCAGGTAAAACAGGTTCTAGCCGCTATTGAACGTTTAAATGAAAACAACCACTCAAGATGATCACTATACATATCGGCTCACTTGGTCTGCAGAAGACGGTGAGTTTGTGGGGTTATGTGCAGAGTTCCCTAGCCTGTCTTGGTTGGATGTTTCGCAACAAAAAGCGCTAACCGGTATTCAAGAATTAGTTAAAAGTCAGGTGGCTGATATGACGTCTGCGAATGAGCCATTGCCAGAGGCTCTGGCCGACCGTCATTACAGCGGCGAATTCAGAACACGCATCCCCTCTTCACTGCATCGGGCTTTAGCGGTTGAAGCGGCGGAGGAGGGGATTAGCTTGAACCGCTTAATCAGTACGAAACTTGCGCAGTAAGCCCTTGTCGAAGGACAATACCCATTCCATTAATTGAGGTTTAACCATGTCTGCCCACGATACTATTGATCAACAAGTAAAGACCCACCCTGTCGTGTTGTACATGAAGGGTAGCCCCGATTTTCCACAATGCGGTTTTTCGGCCAATGCGGTGAAGATTTTAAAATCCTGTGGTGTGAATGATATTTTTGCAGTGGATGTGTTGCAGGACGCTGAAATTCGTCAGGGTATTAAAGAATATTCCAAATGGCCCACGGTTCCCCAGCTCTATATCAAAGGTGAATTTGTGGGTGGCTCGGATATCATGACGGAAATGTATCAAAACGGCGAACTGAAAACCATGCTGGCCTAATGCAAAAGGGGTCAGACCCCCTAGGGGTCTGACCCTGATCCCTACTCTAGCGCGCAGCTTCCCGCACCACCTTCTGCCGATACGCTTCCAAACGTTCAATATATTCCAGTGTGGTCTTGGGCATGGGGGTGCGTGCACGGACAATTTCGCTGATGATGCGCTGCCCTTGGGCAATCAATTGCAGCCCTTCTTCTTGAAGCCGGTCGTACTCTAGGCTGCCCCCACTTTTGATGACGGGGGCAAACTTCAGCAGGTTCTCGCTGGCCACCACAAAGGCGGGCCACACTTCAAAAATAGTATCGTCGGTTTGTAATATCTCCACCTTTTGGTGGGCGGCTAAGGTTAAGGCTTGAACCAGCGGGGCCAGGCCGTTAAAGTCCGGATCGTCTTTTGTGTTTTGAATAATGGCTGCACCCAAGCGGTCAATATCACGCATGGTAGAAGCGATTTTGATGTAGCGGCTTTCAAAAAAAGTGTCCACGGGGATGGAGAAGGCGTGCAAGGGTTCGCCCCATAATTCATCAATCCCTTCTTCGCCACTGCGGTGCAGTACCAATCGCCCCAGGGATAACGCTTCTTGCAAACTGCGGCCACATTCGCGCAGCAGCGCATTGTCCGTGGTAATTTCCACGCCCAGGCCCTGCATTTCAACCAGCTTGGTGATGATGTCGGTGGCACGATTAAATAATGATCCCGCCAGCATGGCGCCATTGACGCGTTTAAGCGCGGGATCTTGTTCGTCGTTGTACGCTTGACGCGCCTCAGAAAGGCGGGAGCCTGGAATGTTGATGCCATGCTCCACATGGTTAAACAGGCGGCGGGTGAGGGCGTCAATGAGTTGGCGCTTGGCGTGCAGACTGTCCGCAGGAGGGGCGTAATATTTAATCCAGTAGCCATCGTAATAGACGCGCTCATGGCCATCAATCACTTTGCGACTACCGGGTAAAGGTTCTGTATTCATCATACCTAATCACGTAAAAAAGATATTTTAGCGCTAATTGGTTGTGGCGTGAATCAGGCGACCACCGGTGATTCGGGGGTGGCCCGCCAAGTCTGGCCGGGTGGTAATCTGCTCAAAACCCGCTTTTTCCATCAGGGACTGACAAGCGGGCCCTTGGTCAAAGCCATGTTCCACCAACAAAGTGCCGCCCGCAAGCAAATGGCGCGGTGCAGTTGCAATAATGTCGCGCAGGGCATCCAGACCGTCCACCCCCCCAATTAAGGCGCCGGGGGGCTCAAAGCGCACATCACCCAACTCTAGGTGAGGGTCGTTAGCGGCCACATAAGGTGGGTTGGATAGAACCAAATTAAATTGTTGATTGCCTAGGGGTTTAAACCAATGGCCTTTAAAAAATTTAGGCATGTTGCCGGCGCCACCGGGGCGTCCTTCCAGTAGGCGCTCTGCGTTGTCCTGCGCCACATTGAGGGCATCAGGAGAGTTGTCCACCGCAACCACATGCGCGCGTGGGCGCTTCCACTGTAGGCTAATGGCAATAGCGCCGCTGCCTGTTCCTAAATCAAGAATGGTGACCTCATCTTTTTCAGCCACCAGTTCTAAGGCCCATTCCACTAAGAGTTCGGTTTCAGGGCGTGGAATAAGTACCGCTGGGCTTACAGAAAACTCCAGACCAAAAAATTCACGCCACCCCAGTAAATAGGCCACCGGTGTTCCCGCCATGCGCCGCGTCAGCAATGCTTCATAAATATCAATTTCAATTTCGTGTAAAACATATTCTGGATTGGCGGCAATCCATTCGTGTGGATGGCCTACAACCGATTCCAGCAACAGTCGACGGTCCACGCGTGTTTCAAGGTCACCACTTAGCAGGTCAGAAATTTTCATGAATCCCCTATTTGCGCCAACAGTTCCGCTTGGTGCTCTGCCATTAATGTGTCGGTAAGCTCAAACACATCGCCATCCATAATGGCTTCAATTTTGTAGAGCGTTAAATTAATGCGATGGTCTGTAACCCGTCCTTGCGGAAAGTTGTAGGTGCGGATGCGTTCAGAGCGATCGCCACTGCCAATCAAGGACTTGCGTGTGGCAGCTTCCTTATCGTGTTGCTCGCGTGTTTGTTTGTCGCGAATGCGTGCCACCAAAACCGAGAGGGCTTGCGCTTTATTTTTATGTTGACTGCGCCCGTCCTGGCATTCCACCACAATACCGGTGGGCAAGTGGGTAATGCGCACCGCCGAATCGGTTTTGTTAATGTGTTGGCCACCAGCGCCACTGGCGCGATAAGTGTCGATGCGTAAATCCGCCGGATTAAGAACCACGTCACTCACATCATCCGCTTCTGGCATGACGGCTACTGTGCAAGCAGAGGTGTGAATGCGGCCTTGGGTTTCGGTTTCGGGTACGCGCTGCACACGATGACCGCCGGATTCAAACTTTAAGCGTGAGTAAGCGCCATGCCCCTCAATGCGAAAAATAATTTCTTTGTAGCCGCCTACTTCACCATCGCTGTGCGAAATGATTTCGGTTTGCCAACGGTTGCGCTCGGCGAAACGCGAATACATGCGAAACAAGCTGCCGGCAAATAAGGCGGATTCATCACCGCCAGTGCCGGCACGAATTTCCACGAATGTGTTGCGCTCATCATTAGGGTCTTTGGGCAGGAGGGCCGTTTGTACCTCGGCTTCAATGTCTTCCAAACGCGCGCGCGCAGCTTTTATTTCATCTTCAGCAAAGTCGCGTGTTTCAGGGTCGGCGGCCATTTCTTGCGCGGCATTTAAATCGGCTAAGGCGGCCAAGTGACGATGAAACAACGCCACAACAGGCGCAATGTCGGAATGCTCCTTGGTGAGTTTGCGGTACTGATCCATGTCGCGCGTTACATCCGGATCGGAGAGCAATGTATCCAATTCGGTTAAGCGCAGATCCAGCGTGGTTAGGCGTCTGACGAGAGAGTCTTTCATGTGGCGGGTTCATCATCCTCGCGGATAAACAGTTGATGCAACGCTTCTACCAACTGCTGTTGTGCAGCGCCTTGCGCGTGATTCAAGGTCTGCGTGGGGTGGTGTAAAAATTTATTGGTTAACCCTTGTGAGAGCTGCTCCAACACCACGGCCGCGTCATCACCGCGCGCCAAGGCGCGGCGCGCACGCTCTAACTCTATTAAGCGATAGCGGTCCGCGTGATCACGCAGGCGGCGAATGGTGGGCACCACGTCGCGCGTGTGAATCCAATTAATAAAATCGTCCACACGCGTGCCAATAATCACCTCAGCGGCTTGCACAGCGGACTGACGTGAGGCGCGGTTTTCTTGAACGATTTGGCCCAAGTCATCCACGGAATATAAAAACACATCGGCTAATTCGCCCACTTCCGCTTCAATGTCACGCGGTACTGCCAGATCAATCATCACGATGGGGCGATGCTTGCGGCTTTTAATGGCGCGCTCCACCATGCCCTTGCCGATGATGGGCAAGTGACTGGCGGTGGATGAAATCACCACGTCGTGGCGATGCAATTCATTGGGCAACTCAGAGAGCGTAATGGCGGTGCCGCCTAATTGCTGAGCCAACGCACTGCCGCGCTCTAAGGTGCGGTTGGCCACGGTAACAGACTTAGGATGACGCGCTTTAAAATGGGCGCCCACCAGTTCCACCATTTCGCCGGCGCCAATAAACAAGACATGTTGATCTTCAATAGCGCCCAATACACTGGCGCTGAGTTTTAATGCGGCCGCAGCCAGCGACACCGAGCGCTCACCAATAGCGGTTTCGGTGCGTACCGCTTTGGCTACAGAAAAAGTACATTGGAATAATTTTCCCAACAAGGGCCCCAAGGTGCCGGCTTCTTCAGCGGAGCGTACGGCTTGTTTTACCTGTCCTAAGATTTGTGGCTCGCCCAACACCATGGAGTCCAGACCTGAGGCCACGCGAAAGGCGTGCCGGGCGGCGGCGCTGCCATCCAGGCGATACAAATAGGGCGTCATATCAAAATCGGGGAGGTCATGGTGCTGTGCCAACCAAGCGGCCACGGTGTCGGGCTCTGCAGTTTTACAATAAATTTCCGTGCGGTTGCACGTGGAGAGGATAACCGCCTCTTCGGCACCAGTTTCTTGCCTTAAGCTGCCCAAAGCGGGGATCAGATGCTCTTGAGAAAAGGCGATTTTTTCACGAATCGCGACCGGGGCGCTCTCGTGATTGAGGCCAAAGGCGTGCAGTTGATGAGAAGAGGGTTCAGCCAAGGGTTTGCCTGGTTTCATAAACGTAACCGCGTATTATAAACCGCGGCGTGCCACTCGGGGTGGTGCTATTAAGGGGTGGCAGGAGAGCGAGAGGGGTCTGACCCTTGGGGTACAACAGCCACATGCGCCCGGCCTGCTTCATGGATCCGGCCTTTTTACCGGCTTCATCACCAAAACCCCAGAAAAAATCAGCCCGTATGGGGCCATAAATGGCACCGCCGGTGTCCTGCGCCATCATTAGGCGACGCAGCGGGGTTTTGCTGTTGGGTACAGTGGTATCTAAAAAGATGGGGGCACCCAAGGGGGTGACGCGCGGGTCCACCGCAATACTGCCTTCCGCCGTAAGGGGGACACCCAGGGCCCCCAAGGGACCCGGTAGGTCGTCTGGCAGTTGCCGGAAAAACACATAACTGGGGTTGGCGTTGAGCAGGGCATGCATCTGGTCGGGGTGATCATGCACCCAACCTTTAATACCGGATAGCGAGGCTTGCGACAACGTTAAATCGCCACGATCCACCAATACGCGCCCAATGGAGCGGAAAGGATAGCCATTCTGGTCCGCGTAGCCCACGCGCATTTGGGTGCCGTCTTCAAGGGCAATGCGCCCGGACCCTTGAATTTGCAGAAAGAATAAATCCACCGCATCATCCACCCACACCAGCTCGCGCCCCTGTAAGGGCGGATCTTCCAAATCAATATCCGCACGCGACAGGTATGCCACCACACGGTTGCCCTGCAAGCGCCCACGCAGGCGGCGCCCTTTGAGTTCAGGCACCACGTCTCCCAAATCCACCGTCAGTAAATCTGCGGGCGGGCCATAAATGGGGAAGGGGTAAGCTGCCGTGCGCGTGCGGCTGCCGCGCAACAGCGGTTCGTAATAGCCCGTCACCAGTCCCACGTTACTGCCTGCGCCACTTTGAATTTGCCAAGGCGTGAATTCCGCTTCAAAGAAAGCGCGTAGGTGAGCTGCGTTGGGGTTGGCGGGCATGGCCACCGCTTTGCCGCACACATGCGCCCAAACAGGTTGTGCGGATAAGGCTTGGCAGCTTTGCAAGAAAGCGGTCCAACTTTGTGCGGTGACGCCCTTAGACCATTGAGGGAGCGCTGAAAAATGGCTGGGCTTTAAAACCGCATGTTTTTGTGGGGCCGCTGCGGGAGCCGTGGGTTTTAAGGTTAATTCGGGCGCCGGGCAGACCACCGGTTCGCTGTCCAACTCAGGCGCGGTGCCCAATTCGGTGTTCACCCGCTCGGGGATGGCCGCCGAATCAGGAGGGGTGGGCAGGCCCGCGCAACCGGCCAGCAGCAGAAAAATAGGGGTCAAACCCCAAAATCTTTTGGGGTCTGACCCCTTTGTCTTGTTCATGGTGCCATTGCACACCAAATAGCAGCCGGCATCAAGCCTCATCGCGCATCTGCTAGAATAATGGGAACCTCATCAAGGACTTGCCATTATGACCTTTCGCATTGCACCCAGCCTTCTTTCTGCCGACTTTGCTCGTTTGGGCGAAGAGGTCACCTCGGTGATCGCCGCCGGCGCCGATATCATTCACTTTGATGTGATGGACAACCACTATGTGCCCAACCTCACCATCGGGCCCTTGGTGTGTTCCGCCATTCGTCCGCACACCACCGCCTTGATTGACGTGCACTTAATGGTAAAGCCCGTGGACCGCATTATTCCCGACTTTGCCAAAGCGGGCGCCAACATCATCAGCTTTCACCCGGAAGCCTCCGAGCACATAGACCGCAGTTTGCAATTGATTCGCGATCAAGGATGCAAAGCGGGTTTGGTGTTTAATCCCGCCACACCACTTCATTACCTGGACCATGTGATGGATAAGGTGGATCTGATTTTAATTATGTCGGTAAACCCAGGCTTTGGTGGTCAGTCCTTCATCATGGGCGCGTTGGATAAATTAAAGGAAGCCCGTCGTCGCATTCAAGACAGTGGGCGCGACATTTGGTTGGAAGTGGATGGCGGTGTGAAGATTGATAACATCCACGCCATTAAAGAGGCGGGCGCCGATACCTTTGTGGCGGGCTCGGCTATTTTTAATACACAAGACTACCGCGCCACCATCGATGCCATGCGCGCCGAACTGGCCCGATGACCGAAGCCGAATTTAAAGCCCTGGCTCAGGCGGGCTACAATCAAATTCCGGTAGTGCTCACCTTGCTGGCGGACTTAGACACGCCGCTGTCTGTGTACGCCAAACTGGCCAATCGCCCCTACAGTTATTTGTTGGAATCCGTGCAAGGCGGCGAGCGCTTTGGCCGCTATTCTTTTGTGGGACTGCCTGCGACCACACGGCTGCGCGTGACACGCTACAGCGTAGCGGTGGAGAGCGATGGGGCACCCACAGAACATTTTGAGTCTGAGGATCCGCTGGCCTTTATCGCGCACTATGCGGCACAATTTAAGGCCGCGCCGCTCACTGGATTACCCCGTTTTTGTGGCGGATTGGCCGGCTACTTCGGTCACGACATTGTGCGCTACATTGAGCCGCGCCTAGCACGCGGTTGGAAGACGGACGATGTGGGCACCCCCGACATTTTATTGCTGCTCACCACCGAGCTTGCGGTCATCGACAACCTGTCCGGCCAGCTGCATTTAATTGTGTATGGTGATGCAGTAGACCCGCAGGCGTACAAAAAATCACAGGCGCGCTTGGCGCAATTGGCAGCAGCTCTTAAGCAGCCCGTTACATTGCCCACGCCGGTGGCGTTGCCCCCTACAGAATTGCTGGATGATTTTGGTCCTGATGTGCATCAGGCCATGGTGTTGCGCGCCAAAGAATACATTCTCAACGGCGACATCATGCAAGTGGTGTTAAGTCGGCGCATGCAGCAATCATTTAAGGCACACCCCTTAGCGTTGTATCGTGCCCTGCGTCGATTAAATCCCTCACCCTATATGTTCTATTACGACTTTGATGATTTTCATGTGGTGGGCGCTTCCCCTGAAATTCTGGTGCGTCTTGAGGAAGGTTCTGTTACCTTGCGCCCCATTGCCGGCACACGCCCGCGCGGCAAAACAGTGGAAGAAGATCAGGCCTTGGCAATTGAACTGTTGGCGGACCCCAAAGAAATTGCCGAGCATGTGATGTTGATGGATTTAGGCCGCAACGATGTGGGCCGCATTGCACAAACCGGCACCGTGGCGGTCACTGAGAACATGGTGATTGAGCGCTACTCGCATGTGATGCATATTGTCTCTAACGTAGAGGGGCGCTTAAAGCCTGGCATGGGGGCCATGGATGTGTTGCGTGCTACGTTCCCGGCGGGGACGTTGAGTGGCGCACCCAAAGTGCGGGCGCTGGAAATTATTGATGAGCTGGAGACCACGCGGCGCGGCGTGTATGGTGGTGCCGTGGGTTATCTGGGCTTTGATGGCAACATGGATTTGGCCATTGCCATTCGCACCGCAGTGATTAAAAACAATAGGCTGTATGTGCAAGCGGGCGGAGGTATTGTGGCGGATTCTGTGCCGCAATCGGAATGGATGGAAACAGTAAACAAGTCACGTGCCGTGCACCGCGCGGCCGAGTTGGCGTTACAGGGTTTGCAATAGCGTCATGAGTCGTCGCCCACCCCATGTGCCCGAGCCCCCCAATCCCGTTGAGCGTCACGAGCCTCTGCCTTGGGAAAAATCGAAAGCCGCTCTAGGCGAAGCCACTGCCGCAGAACGGCAACGGCTGATTATGGAAAATCCGTCGTACATTGAACCCGATCAGGATGTGGGTTTTATGCATGAGGACGATACGCGCGGCGTGCGTTTGCAGTTGGATTACTTTAAAGCCGAGCAGGGTATCGCACACCACGGTATAAAACGCACCATCGTGGTGTTTGGCAGCACGCGCCTGCAAGAGCCAGAAGCGGCGCAACGCGAACTGTTGGCCGCGCAGCAAGCGCTGGCGACAAAGCCTAATGACGAAACGGCGCAACGTGCCGAACGCTTGGCTGTAAATCGTTTGGACATGTCGCGCTATTACCATGTGGCGCGTCAGTTGGGGCAATTGGTGGGCAATGCGGGCAATGGACCAAAAGATTCGCGCTTGGTGGTGATGACCGGTGGTGGACCGGGAGGGATGGAGGCGGCCAACCGGGGTGCTTTTGACGTGGGGGCAGAATCCATAGGCCTTAATGTGACGTTGCCACGAGAACAGTATCCCAACCCTTACGTTACCCCCGGGCTGTGTTTTCAGTTTCATTATTTTGCTCTGCGCAAATTGCACTTCATGAAGCGCGCTGCGGCCTTAGTGGCTTTGCCCGGCGGATTTGGCACCTTAGATGAATTGTTTGGTGCGTTAACGCTGATACAGACGCGCAAGATTGCCCCCATCCCCGTGGTGTTGGTGGGCGAGGCCTATTGGCGCGCCGTATTCAATGCTGATTTTTTACTGGAGCATGGCAAGATCGACGCGGAAGATCTCGATTTATTCTGGTACGCTGAAACCGCCGATGAGGCATGGGAAGGCATCTGTCAGTGGCACAAAGCCAATGGCAGCGATCCCTTTGACGGACCCAATAGGACAACTTAATTATGTTGCTGATGATCGACAACTACGATTCTTTCACCTATAACCTGGTGCAGTACTTCGGTGAACTGGGCGAGACAGTGGTGGTTCGTCGCAATGATGAAATCACTGTGGCGGATATTTCCGCCCTAGGACCCACACGCATTGTGATTTCGCCCGGACCTTGCAGTCCAAAAGAAGCGGGTATTTCTGTAGACGTGATTAAAACCTATGCCGGCCGTTATCCCATCCTGGGCGTGTGCTTGGGGCACCAAGCTATTGGTTATGCTTTTGGCGGTGAAGTGGTGCATGCCAAAGAATTGATGCACGGAAAAGTTTCGCCCATTCATCATTTAAATACCGGCGTCTTTAAGGGGTTGCCCAATCCTTTCCGCGCCACCCGTTACCACTCGCTGGCCGTGCGTCGCGAAACCTTGCCCGATTGCCTTGAAGTGACCGCGTGGACGGAGGATGGCGAGATTATGGGCATGCGTCATAAAACTTATGCCGTGGAAGGGGTGCAGTTTCACCCCGAGTCCATTCTGACCGAGCATGGCCACGCCTTGCTCAAAAACTTCCTGATGGGGTCAGACCCTGCCAGGGTCTGACCCCTCCTCTAGGCGTTGGCCATTGCCACAAACTCTTCCAGAGTGAGTGTTTCAGCGCGCCGCGTGGGGTCAATATCCAGTTTCATTAATGCTGCTTCACTGATCATGCCCTTTAGCGTACTGCGCAGCATTTTGCGCCGTTGGCTGAAGGCTTGCGCCACCACATGTTCCAGACGCGCATCATCATGAGCCAAGCGCTCAGCGGCGGTTTTGGGAATTAAGCGCACCACTGCTGATTCCACTTTGGGTGGGGGTGAGAAAGATTCTGGCGGTACTTCTAATAGTAAATCCATATGAAAACGATATTGCATCATCACCGATAAACGCCCGTAGTCGGAGGTGGCAGGCTCGGCCACCATGCGCTCCACCACTTCTTTTTGCAGCATGAAGTGGCCATCAATTAAGATTTCAGCAAAGCTTGCTAAGTGAAACAGCAGGGGCGTGGAAATGTTGTAGGGCAAGTTGCCCACAATGCGCAGCTTCAAGCCCAGCGTGGAGAAGTCAAACGCCAGAGCATCGCCTTCGTAAAGGGTTAGGGCTGCCGCCTTGGGGTGCGCGCGCCAACGGGCCACCAAATCACGATCCAGCTCAATCACTGTTAAATGGGGAATGCGTTCTAGCAACGGTAAGGTTAGGGCGCCCAAACCGGGGCCAATTTCCACTAGGTTGTCGGCGGGCAGCGGATGCACTGCATCCACAATGGCATTGATGATGCCGGTGTCGGTTAAAAAATGCTGGCCAAATCGTTTGCGTGCCACATGTTGCATGAAGGGTTTGGCCTAGTAATTAAAAAGAGGTGCTGCCTGTGACGGGCGAGGGCGTGGCTGCCAACTGGGTGGCAAGTGCGCCGTTGCTGCTGCTACCCGTGGATGCCGACATGTTGAGTGCTAAAGCGATGGCGGCATTCAAACTGCCGCGCTCTAAGTGGCCAGTCCCCGCACGGTCCAGCGCTGTGCCATGGTCCACAGAAGTGCGGATGATGGGCAGGCCCAAGGTCACGTTTACGCCTTCGCCAAAACTGTGCATCTTTAATACGGGTAACCCTTGATCGTGATACATGGCCAACACGCAATCGGCTTCTAGCAAACGCTCGGGCACAAACAAGGTGTCCGCGGGCAGTGGGCCCACGGCATTAATACCGCGCGCACGTGCGGCATTCAGCGCGGGAATAATGACCTCTATTTCCTCAAACCCCAAGTGACCTGATTCACCGGCGTGGGGATTTAATCCCGCCACCAGGATGCGCGGATGTGGGCAATTAAATTGGTTGCGTAACGCGTGGTGCAGGATGTCTAAAATTTCACCTAGGCCGTCAATAGTGATGGCATCGGGCACTGCCCGCAGGGGTAAATGGGTGGTGGCCAGCGCCACACGCAGCCCGCCTCCCACCAACATCATCACCACGCGCGGCACATGCAAGCGTTGCGCCAAGTATTCTGTGTGACCGGTAAAGGGGATACCGCTTTCTTCAATAATGCTTTTTTGCAAAGGGGCGGTGACCAGTGCAGACATGACCCCTGCTGCACAGGCATCGGTCACGCTGTTAAGGCAATTTAATACATAGGCGCTATTGGCCACATTAAGTTGCCCCGCTACCACGGTAGCCGCCACGGGATGGTGCCAAATGCTGGCACGTCCGGGTTCAAGCTTATGAGAAGCATGGGGACTATATTCGCCAAAGGATGTGGGTAACCCCAGTAGTGCTGCGCGCGTAAGGATCACAGAGCGATCAGCGGCAATCACCAGATGCGCAGGATAATCGTGATGCGCTAACCCCGCACAGAGATCGGGGCCAATACCAGCGGGCTCACCCGCTGAAAGCCCAATCACCGAGTTAATGGTCTTCGAGTCGGATATCCACATAAGCCGAATCACGCAATTGGCGCACCCATTCATCAAACACTTCGTCGGACTTTCTGGCACGCAGTCCTTGACGGGCTGCATTGCGACGACGCTCTAAGGTGGCATCTGCTTGACGGGTTTCTAATAGCTGCACAATGTGCCAACCCAGTTGAGTTTCGAAAGGCGCACTAAAAGTACCGGGCTTAAGAGACTTCAACGCTTTTTCAAATTGCGGCAATGTTTCACCTTCCGACACCCAACCCAAATCACCATTTCGGCTGCGGCTTTCATCTTCAGAATTGAGGGTGGCCAAACGCCCAAAATCTTCGCCGCCAATTAAGCGTGCGTGCAGGCTGGAAATTTTATTGTGCGCTTCCCCTTCCGGAGCCTGTGGATTAATTTTGATTAAAATTTGACGCGCGTGGTATTGCGTAATGGGGGCCGGTGCATCGGAACTGCGTTTGTTGATCAGTTTAACAATGTGAAAGCCATTTGGGCTGCGCAAAATACCGCTGTATTCAGCCGGTTTTAGTTGCGCAAGCGATTCGGCAAACATGGAGGGCAGTCTGGCTGCGGAACGCCAACCCAAATTGCCGCCACGCAACGCATCAGGGGCTTCAGAGAAGCTGGCTGCAACTTCAGCAAAATCCACACCCTTTTTAAGTTGCGCATAAGCACTTTCAATTTTTTTCTGTAACTGAGCCACTTTATCTGGCGCAGAATTTTCTGGCACAGTCACCAAAATATGCGCCAGTTCATATTCGTCTTGCGCGGCGGCGCCTAAGCTTTTTTCCTGTTGTAGTTGGGCGTCAATTTCAGCGTCAGTGACGACCACACGGTTATCCACTTCTCGTTCGCGCAATTGTGCCAATAACATTTCTGAGCGAATTTCCTCGCGAAACTTATTAAAAGTAACGCCTTCTTTTTCTACGGCGGTGCGGAATGCGGCTGCTGATAGTTTGTTGTCTTCAGCAATACGCCCAATCGCTTGATCTAGTTGCGCGTCATCAATCTTAAGGCCTACTTCCTTGGCGTATTGTTTTTGCACCGTATCAAGAATGATCTTCTCTAGTACCTGGCGCATTAAAATACTTTGCTCTGGCAGTGCGATGTTTTGCTTGGCAAGCTGTTGGCCGATGAGATTGGTGCGGTCATTTAAATCAGATAGCGTAATGATGTCGGTGTTGACTACCGCCACAATACGTTCCACCAGTGGCAACGAGGAATCGTCGAGCCTTGGGGCCAACCGGTTGCTTTTCTGCGCAGGCTTGGCCAATAAGTTTTCTGCAGCGTTCGCCCAAGGCGAGGTGGCAAGAGCCACCAGAAACAGGCAGGTACACAATCGCGTCATGGAATCGTCTCGTTGGTTTTAACATATCCGGGAATGTTCCGGCGCAGCGCCTGTAGGGGGTTCTGGCCCAATCCCATTCCACCCAACTCCAGTTGCACAAAGAATGCGCTATCGGATTGAATGGAGGAGACCGCAAAGCGCGTGGTAATCACCCGCAATGCCCAGCACCCCTGATTATACTCAACGCCCATCAAGCCTTCCACCACCTTGTCATCTAGGGTGGAATAGGCCACTCGGCCCAAAAAGGACAAACGCTGGTTAATAGGCCATTCGCTGGACACATCCCATTGCCTGACCTGGTTTAATACATCGGTCCGATAAGCCAAATTCACCATTTTCCCCGTGCTTACGGTGTAGTTGGTATTAACAGTAAGCTGTTGGGTGCTCATATTGTGTTGGTTAAAATCAAATAAGCTGCTGAGCTTCCAATGTTGTGTAATGGCGGCATCTAGGCCGGCCAATACATCCGAGGCTTGAGCGGTAGAGGCGATCTGTCCGGGCAGAAATACAGTGTTGGGTGTGAAATAAAAACGTTGCGCCAACAAGATGTTTACTGCCTCTACGCCGGTTTCAGGGTTAATGATGCGACTGGTTACAGCCGCCGTCACCTGGTTGGCATTGTTGATGCGATCCACTCCATTGAATTGATTTTCATGAAAGATGGAGGTCTTGTTAAAATCGGCCAAAGAGGTGTCGTATATGGGCAGCAGGGTTTGGTTGCGATAGGGGATATATACGTAGTACAGACGTGGCTCTAAGGTTTGCGTAATGGCATGACCAAAGAATGCATCTGGGCGCTCAAAGATTAAACCGCCATCCACGCTGGTAATGGGCAAAGTGCGTGAGTAATGATTGTCTGGGGCCGTGTTGTAATCACCCAATTGATAATCGGTAAAGTTAACGCCCGTTTTGAAATTTAAAAAACTGTAACTGTTGTGAAAAGGGATGGTCACAGTTGGGTAAATCAACGCGCGATTTCCGCTGGCCACGGATTGGTAGGCTGCATTATAAGTAATGCCGTTTAGCACCACATTGCCCACCGCCGCGTTGGGGCCCGGGCTGACAAAAGACGTGTATTGTGAGGTTAAACCAAAGCCCAGCCCGTTCCAGCCGTCTTTGGACCAGTTGGCATTGACCTGCGGTTGAATGCGAAACTGTGGCGTGGCACCCGTTAGGTTTTGATAGGAAAGCGAATGCAGGTTAAAATTCCAATCCTTTAGGCCGCTGTAATTTAAGTTAATGTCGTGGGGCAAGTAAGCCTGAGCGGGCGGACCTAACAATGTGCTTAAGTCATTTAAATAATTGGCGTCAGAGGCTTGTTGTATGTTGGCAGAGAAGGTCAGCCCCGGGGCCAGCGCTTGATTGTGTTTTATGATGGCCATCCAGCGGTCGGTGCTGGTTTTAATATCGTGCTGTAAATATTCGGTGCTGATCACACCATTTAAGCTGGGTTTAAGATAGCGAAACTCGTTACCGATTTGAAAGCCGCGCGAACTCATGACCCGCGGCGTAATCGTGTCATCAAGATTGGGCGCAATATTAATGTAGTAGGGCAGTGAAACATCTTGACCTGTATTGACTGTGGCGCCAATGTTGGGGGACAAGAACCCTGATTTTCGTTGACTGTCCAAGGGGAAGGATAAGCTGGGTGCGTACATAATGGGCACGTCATAAAAATTGATGGTGCCATTTTTGGCCACACCTTCTTGCGTGATGTGGTCTAAATCCATGCGCTCGGTGTGAATCAGCCAGTCGTTTTTGCCAATCGGGCAGGTGGTGTATTCCGCCTGAGTTAGTTGTTCCCGGTTTTCTGCCACAAACTCCACGAGACGCGCTTGTCCGCGCGCGATTAGGCCGGGGCCATTGGGGTTGGGGTAAGAAAAAACCGGTGTTTCTAAATACCCTTGATGGGTGTCGAGGTTGTAAATTCCATAAGGCCCTTCAACCGTTAAGGATTTGTTGCGCACCATGCGGACATGGCCGGTAGCCTCTACGGTATTGGTGGTCTGTAAATAGTGAATATGATCCGCAAAAACCGCCATACCCCGTCGTCTGGCCTCTGCATGGCCATTGGCCTCCATGGATAGGTCGTTTTGAGTGGTGAGGGTGTCGCCACGCAAAAAAACCACATTATCCCTATCCTTGGGGGCGTTGGGCAGGACGGGCAGATCAAAGCTGGGCGCTGCTTTCAGCTGTAGAGCGGCCCCGCTCACACCCTCTGCGGCAGCAGTTTGGGCAAGCATCGTCAAGGCGAGAACGAAGGCGGGGGTAAGATTTCGATGCATCAGCGGGTGTCGGGGCAATAATTTTGTTAAAATCGCATAAATTCAAGTAATAAGCAATTCCCAATATCTGCTGGAGCCAACCCCTTGTTGCGACTGGACGCTTTACTTTCCTGGGTAAACCAAACCCACTCAGTGAAAGCTGATGAGTTAACCCCCGCCTCCTCGGATGCCAGTTTTCGGCGTTATTTCCGTTTTACGCAGCAAAACACAACCTTTATTGTTATGGATGCACCGCCAGAGCATGAGGATTGCCGCCCCTTTGTGGCCATTGCCCGGCTTTTTGAGCAAGCGGGCGTGCATGTGCCCCAAGTGTTGCGAGAAGATTTGGAGCAGGGGTTTTTATTGCTAACCGACCTGGGCGCCATCACCTACCTGGATGCCCTGAACCAATCAGTGGAGGGGGCAGACGCTCTCTACCGCGACGCCTTTACAGCATTGATCCGCATTCAGCGCCCCAGTGGGCCCGGTGTATTGCCCGAGTACTCGGAAGAATTATTGCGCCGTGAGGTTGCGATGTTTCCCGAATGGTATGTGGCGCGCCATTGCGGCCTGACGCTTACCCCGCAGCAAACGCAAATATTGAACACCAGTATAGACGCGCTTATGCGCAATGTATTGGCCCAGCCCCGTGTGTTTGTGCATCGTGATTACCACAGCCGAAATTTAATGGTCAGCACACCCAACCCCGGGGTTTTGGATTTTCAGGATGCGGTGTATGGCCCCATCACCTACGATGCAGTGTCCTTGTTGAAGGACGCTTATATTCACTGGGAGGAAGAGCAACGCCTGGACTGGTTGGTGCGCTATTGGGAGGCGGCACGCAAAGCAGGCCTGCCCGTGGCCGATGATATGGGCACTTTTTACCGGGATTACGAATGGATGGGCGTGCAGCGCCACTTAAAAGTGGTGGGGATTTTTGCCCGCCTGGCTCACCGTGATGGCAAAACCGGTTACCTTAACGATATTCCACTGGTATGGCGTTACTTGCGCGAGGCCTGTGGACGTTATCGCGAGCTGCACCCCTTGGCCAATGTGCTGGATCAGATCAGCAACACGCCGGTGCAAGAGGGGTATACCTTTTAATGCGCCAAGCCATGATTTTGGCGGCCGGGCGCGGCGAGCGCATGCGCCCCCTTACAGACCATATCCCCAAACCCTTGCAATGCGTGCATGGAAAACCGTTGATTGTGTGGCAGATTGAAGGCTTGCGTGCGGCAGGCTTTACAGATTTGGTGATTAACCATGCCTGGTTGGGTGAGCAGATTGAAGCCTTGGTGGGTGATGGCGCGCGCTTTGGCGTACGCGTGCGTTGGTCGCGCGAAGGCGTGGCGTTGGGTACAGCAGGGGGCGTGGCTACGGCGTTGCATTTACTCACCGAGCCTGAGTTTTTGGTGGTGAGCGCAGACATCTTCACCGGCTTTTGGGGCTTTTGGGGTCAGACCCCCCCAGGGGTCAGACCCCTCCCGGGGTCTGACCCCTGGGGGGGTCTGACCCCAAGCGACGACGCTCACTTGGTGTTGGTGGATGAACCTTCTGTAAAAACCGATTTCTCACTTCAAGACGGGCGCGTTATTCCGGCGGGGCAGAAGGCCTTAACCTATGGCAACATAGGGCTTTTTCGTCGCAGTTTTTTTGCAACCACCGAACCGGGTAAGACAGCCGAGCTGGGGCCCCTATTGCATCAGGCGGTGGCGCGCGGCACGGTGAGCGGCGAATTGTTCACAGGACAATGGGTGAATGTGGGCAGCGCCGATGATTTAGCCCACCTGAATGGCACGCACAATTTTTAAAGGGATGATGTGAGTATTCCAGAGTTAAAACAATTTCACAGTCGCCGAGCGCGCCTGGCGCGCGCCATGGGCACCGCTGTGGCCATTATTCCCACGGCCAGCGAACAGCTGCGCAATGCGGATACTCATTTCCCCTATCGTTGGGACAGCCATTTTCATTACCTCACCGGTTTTCCCGAGCCCGATGCGGTGCTGGTAATTGTGGCCAATGCACGCAAAGCGCCGCGTTCCCTATTATTTTGCCGACCCAAAGATGCCGCGCAAGAGGTTTGGGATGGCTTTCGTGTGGGACCTCGCGCAGCACCCAAACATTTTGGAGTGGATGAGGCATACCCCATCGATAAATTGGATGACATGATGCCCAAGCTGTTGGCCAATTGCCCAGCGGTGTATACGTTTTTAGGGTCGAACACTTTGGGGTCTGACCCAATCAAAACGGGGTCTGACCCCAAGTTGATGCAGTGGATTAATGCCGTGCGGGAACAAAAGCGCGCTGGCGTAACAGCACCCACGCAAATTAATGATGTGCGCGCTTTAATTGATGAAATGCGATTAATTAAAGATGCCAGCGAAATAAAAATGATGAAACAAGCGGCGGCTATTTCTGTGTCCGCCCATAAGCGCGCCATGCGGTACACCGCAGCCAATCGTTATGAATTTGAAATTGAAGCGGAGCTGCTGCACGAGTTTAGGCGCAATGGCGCCACTGGACCTGCGTACCCCTCCATTGTGGCGGGCGGTGCCAATGCTTGCGTGCTGCATTACGTGGAGAATTCAGACCGCCTAAAGGCGGGGGATCTGTTGTTGATTGATGCGGGATGCGAATGGCAAGGGTATGCCTCCGACATTACGCGCACCTATCCGGTGAGTGGTAAATTTAGTGCCGCGCAACGTGCGCTGTATGACGTGGTATGGGCCGCACAAAATGCCGCATTGAACATGATTAAACCCGGCGCGCATTTTTCTGCCTATCACGATGCGGCGGTGCGCGTATTGGCGCGCGGCTTGATTGATTTAAAATGTTGTCGCGGTACAGTGGATGCTGTGGTGGAGTCGGGCAGCTACCGTGAGTTTTATATGCATCGTACCGGTCATTGGCTGGGGCGAGATGTGCATGACGTGGGCGACTACACTGTAGCGGGTCAATCGCGACGCTTGCAACCGGGCATGGTGGTAACGGTAGAGCCGGGGTTGTATATTCGCCCCTCTAGCAAGGCCCCCAAACATTTGCACAACATCGGCATTCGTTTAGAAGACGATGTGGTGGTGACCAAAACGGGACACACTATGATTACGTCCGGTGCTCCGCGCAGTGCTGATGACATTGAAGCCTGGATGGCAGGTGCATGAGTACACTCAATGACATTGTGATTGTGGGCGGTGGGCCGGTGGGGGCTGCTGCTGCATTGGGATTGGCGCAGGCCGGGCACCAGGTTACGGTATTAGAAGCACGCGCATCACTGATGGCGGATGATCGGCGCACCTTGGCCATCGCCCATGGCAGTAGGCTTATTTTGGAGCGCTTCGGCGCTTGGCCGGAAGCTGCGCAAGTAACGCCCATCACACGCATTCATGTGTCGCAGAAAGGCCATTTCGGCCAAACGGTGTTAACCGCGCAAGATGCTGATGTGCCCGCCTTGGGTTACGTGATGCGCTACAACGCATTGGTAGAATCCTTGGCACAGGCCTTACAACGCTCCAGCGTTAAGGTGATTACCGATGCCATGGTGGATGCGGTCACCTCGCACAGCGATCACGCCACGGTCAGTTGGAACAGCACCACACAACCGCAAGCCCTGGAAACACGCTTGGCGGTGTTGGCCGATGGCGGACGCGCACTCACGGCCGCTACTTTTGGTGCACCCAAAGAGAGCGCCTATACACAAGTAGCGTTGGTGGCTCAGGTGGTCACCACAAAAGCGCATCACGGTTTGGCTTATGAGCGCTTTACTCCCAATGGTCCAGTGGCCTTGCTGCCCTTTGGCGATCATTACGCTTTGGTATGGACCGGCGCGCAAATTGAAGTGGAAGCCTTGATTGCCTTAACAGAAAAAGAATTTTTAATCCGTTTACAAGATTACTTCGGTGATCGTGCGGGACTGTTTACCACAGTGACGGGGCGCAGTTGGTTTCCGCTGACCTTAAAGATTATTAAACAGGTAACGCAACCGCATGCTGTATGTATCGGCAATGCCGCACAAACCATGCACCCCGTGGCGGGGCAGGGGTTTAACTTAGGGCTGCGCGATGCAGCAGCACTATGTCAGTTGGCGGTGGGAATGTCCGCAGCACAGTTGGGGCAGGCGGATATGCTGGCGCGCTACGTTAAAAGTCGCCACTGCGATCGGTCCATGGGTATTGGCCTGACCCATGCACTGGTGGTGGGTTTTTCCAATAACTGGCCGCTCTTGCCCCTGTTGCGTGGCAGAGGCTTAATGGCTATGAATATGTTCCCCTTTGCGCGCCGCGCTCTAGCGCGCGTCATGATGTTTGGATGGCAGTGATGAGTACGCAACCCACGCGCACCAACCCCTCTTATGATGTGATTATTGTGGGCGCAGGCATTACCGGTGTGGCGTTGGGTTTGGCGTTGCATCAAGCCCATCTGCGCGTCAAGGTGTTGGATTATGCGCGGCCTGTACCGTTCACCCCCAGCGCTACGTTTGACACACGCATTTATGCCATGAGTCATGCCAGCCGACAATTTTTAGAGAGCGTGGGTGGGTGGTCCTGTATGGATGCACAGCGTATTCAGCCCATCAGCGCCATGAAAGTGCAGGGCGATCGCGCGGGACAATTGGAATTTACGCGCAGCGCTCAACACACTCAACCTTTGGGTTATATTGCAGAATCAGGCGCCATGCTGCACGGCTTATTGCAGGCGGTGCAACGCAGCGCCCCTCATTTAATTGAGGCGCCGGTGACGGTGCAAAACATAGCCACCTCAGCGCGTGAAGCCACGCTCACCTTAAATGATGGACGCACCTTAACCTGTCATCTGGTGGTGGCTGCTGATGGCGTTAATTCTGCACTGCGCGAACAGTTGGGGTTAAGCGCACACTTTAAACCCTACAACCATAAAGCCGTGGTGGCCAATTACGCCACCACTGTGGCGCATCAGGGTGTGGCGCGGCAATGGTTTTTACCCGGTGAAGTATTGGCCTTGCTGCCGCTGCCGGGAAACCATGTGTCCTTGGTGTGGTCTGCCAAAACAGAGCATGGCGAAGCATTGCTGAGCATGAGCCCATCAGAGCGCACTACCTTATTGCAAGCCACGGTGGGGTATGGCGTCGGTGAGCTGACCGAGGTTTCTCAACCAGCGGGTTTTGATTTGCGCTTAATGAAGGTAAGTGCGCTCTCAACCACGCGTGCGGTGTTGGTGGGGGATGCGGCGCACGGCGTGCACCCCATGGCAGGGCAAGGCCTTAACTTAGGGTTACAAGATGCCAGCGTGTTGGCATCTACCATCATCAATCGTGGCGAAGGCCCTGACTGCGGTGATGCATCTGTGTTGCGTCGTTATGCCCGTGCGCGCCAGGAACCCATTCTGGCCATGCAAACCCTCACCGATGGGTTATATCGTTTGTTTGGCAGCACGCAATGGGGATTGCCGTGGTTGCGCAATGTGGGCATGAATCGTGTGGATCAGTTGGGATGGTTAAAGCGTCAGTTGGTGGAACAGGCCAATCAGTAATGTTTATTAATGCAGCATAGTGCGGATTTATTCATGAAAAATTTTAAATGGTTAATGTTGTTTGTTTGCACCCTATGGGCTAACTGTGCTTTGGCGCAAGCCGATCCTGCGGAAATTAAAAAATTACTGCAAACACGCGTACCCCGCTTAGCCGGGCAGATACAAAGTGTGACCACTGCCAACGTGTTGGGGTTATATGAAATTTATACCGACGAGCGACAAATTCTCTACACCGATGAAGGCGTGAATTTTATTTTTGCTGGCGACATTATAGAAGCCAAAACATTAAAGAACCTCACCGATGCGCGCATGAAAGTGTTGGGTGCCATTAAGATTGATGCGCTACCCCTGGAATTAGCCATGAAAAAAGTGAAGGGCAACGGCAAGCGCCGCTTGGTGGTGTTCTCTGATCCAGACTGTCCTTATTGCCGCAAGTTGGAAAAAGAATTAGTCAATATCACAGATGTGACTGTTTACACATTCGTGTACCCCATCGCCTCTTTACACCCACAAGCCCCCGAACATTCGCGGCAGATTTGGTGCGCACCTGATCGCGTTAAGGCCTGGGAAAACTATATAACCCGCAATATGTTGCCCACAGAAAAAAATCAGAAATGCGTCACTACTGAATTGGATAGCGTGCAAGCCTTGGGCGCCAAGTACCGTATCAATGGTACGCCGACGTTGATTTTTGCAGACGGGAGCGTGGTACCGGGGGTAATGCCTGCCAACGATATTGAGCAGGCCTTAGGCGCTCACTAACATTTAGAAGTGGCGGTAAATGGGGTCGTTGCTGTCGAGCAGTTTGCTGGCTTGTTTGTAATCGGGGTAGAGGTTGCCCACCAATTGCCAAAACGCGCCACTGTGATTGAGGTGGCGCAGGTGGGCCACTTCATGGGCCACCACATAATCAATCTCGGCCATTGAGGCTTTCAGCAGGCGCCAGCTCAAGCGAATTTCGCCATTACTGTTGCAGCTGCCCCAACGTCCCAACGCATTGGATAGGCGCACAGGCGGTGGGGCAATGCCCAACTGATGAGCAAAAATCTGCACGCGAGATTCTAATAGCGGCAGGGCTTGAGCGCGGTACCAATCCATAACCTGTAGGGAAACGGGGCCACGCTCGGGGTCTATCTCAATAACGCCTTCATCATCCATGGGCAGTAACGAGAGCTGACGCGAGGTGAGGCGTAAAATGCGCGCGCCTCCCAGCCAAGGCAATGCTTCACCGTCTTTAAATTGCGGTGGCTCGGGCAATGCACGTTGTTCCCAATGGTCTAATTTTTTCTCCACCCAAGGCCATTGTTCGCGAATGGCTTCTTCCACAGATTGCAAGGTAACCCAAGTGGGGATGGCCACGGTCAGCCCATCGTGATCCACCATTAAACTGATGTTGCGTCGGCGTTGACGACGGGCCACGGTGTAATGCAATTCACGTGCGCCAATAACGATGCGATGGCGTCGTGGTGCGCGTGCTCCTTTCAGCGCTGCCGCATTGCGTGCACGACGTTGATAGGGTTGGGCCACGCGCCCAGTCATCTGTTTCATTTGGTCTTCAATCCATGCCTCAGCTTGCGCCGTCACTGCCGCGCCATCTAACCCAGTGGTGGAAATGGCTGGGCCGATGCGAACACTGATGGTTCCCCGGTGTTTGGTAAATAGACCCTTTTTCCAAAACTCGCCCGCGTTATGGGCCATGGGGACTACAGGTACGCCCGCGGCCACTGCCAATAGGCCGCCGCTGGGCGCGTAGCGGCCGCGATAACCGGAGGGCACGCGCGTCCCTTCGGGAAAAATAATCACTTTTAAACCTGAGCCTAAGCGCTCCATACCCTGCATTTTTACTTGCTGAAACGCTTCGCGTCGCGCATCACGATTGATGGCAATGGGGTTGAGTAAGCGCATGCCCCAACCAAAAAATGGGATGGATAGAATTTCTTGCTTCATAACAAAGCAATGAGGCGGAAAGAAGGCGGGGAAGAACATGGTCTCCCAAGCGGATTGGTGTTTTACCAGTACCACGCAAGGGCCGTCGGGCAGGTTTTCCCAACCATTAACCGTGTAGCGCACGCCCAGAAAAACCGTGCCTAGGCGCAGCATAAGGCGGCACCACGCCCCTGAAAAATAACGAGGGCCCTGTTTTGAAAAAGGACTGGAGATCATCATCATCAGCACATACAGAGGCGTGGTGATGAGTTGACAGAGCAAGAACAATAATGCCCTCATCAAGTTAAGCGCTCTTGCCGATAATATGACGCACGGCTTCAGCCAAATCGGCAAATACAAGCGTGCCCTCTGGCAAACCACCAGCAGATTGCGTCAGCGCGCCCTTTCCGGTGAGCACCAGCATGGGTTGCGCCCCTGCGTTATGAGCGGCGGTTAAATCGCGCAGCGAATCGCCAATAGCGGGTACTTCAGCCAATGGGATGTTGTAGCGCTGTTGAATTTCTTCAAACAGGCCAGTGTTGGGTTTGCGACAATGACAGTGCGCTTCATTGGCATGGGGGCAAAAGAAAATAGCATCCAGTCGCGCCCCATGTTGGGCAAGCGCTGCAATCATCTTGTCGTGAATACTGTTTAATGCCGCCATATCAAATAAACCACGCGCCACCCCCGATTGATTGGTGGCCACCACCACGCGATAGCCCGCTTGGTTGAGGCGCGATACGGCTTCTAAGCTGCCGGGCAATGGTTTCCATTCTTCGGGGCTTTTGATGTATTTGTCGCTATCAACATTAATGACCCCATCGCGATCCAGAATAACCAAGTTCATGGAGTTAGCCTCCCAGCTTTGATATGTCAGCCACTTGGTTCATGAGCGTGAACAAACGCGCCAGCAAAGCCAAGCGGTTGGCGCGCAGAGTCCGGTCGTCACTCATCACCATCACATCCGTAAAGAAGGTATCCACCACAGTGCGCAAGCCTGCCAGTTGAAGTAAGGCGGCACCATAATCGCGCTGCGCCAAATGATCATCCACCAGGGGCTCGAGGGCGATGAGCGCATCGAATAATTCTTTTTCAGCGCCATCCACCAAATGTTCGCGCACCACAGTGGCGCCATGTGGCAATTCTGTTTTTTTCAGCACATTGCCGATGCGTTTGTTGGCCGCTGCTAAGGCTGCTGCTTCTGGTAAGGCGCGAAAGGCCCGTACCGCTTCTAGGCGCAGCAACACATGATCCAAGCGAGCTGGGCTCTGGCTGACTACGGCCTCAATTTCTTCTGGTGTGTAACCGCGTTCGCGCAGTACACCGCGCAGGCGGTCATAAATAAAGGCGGTAAGATCGGCCACGGTGGTGGGTGAGAGCGCCACGTGGGCTGCAAAAGCGGCGCGCGCTTCACTGAGCAGCACCGGCAATTCCATTGCCAAGGATTGCTCCATGAGAATGCGAATAACCCCTAAGGCGGCGCGCCGCAAACCGAATGGGTCCTTGTCTCCGGTGGGGATTTGCCCCACACCAAATAACCCGGTGAGGGTATCAAGCTTATCGGCTAAGGCCACGGCTGCACCTACTGGTGTAGCGGGCAAGGTGTCGTTGGCAAAACGGGGATGGTAATGTTCTTCAATGGCTTCGGCTACGGCATCAGGTTCGTTGTCGTGGCGCGCGTAGTAACGCCCCACAATGCCTTGCAGCTCGGGAAACTCGCCCACCATGTCGGTTACTAAGTCCGCCTTCATTAAATAAGCAGCGCGCTGGGCGTGCTCGCTGGAAGCGTTAAGCAGACTGGCCAGAGCGCCGGATAGTTTTTGCAGGCGCTCTACACGCTCTAACATGCTGCCCAATTTATTGTGATACACCACGTGGCTTAAGCCGGCCACTCGATCGTGTAGCGGCGTTTTGCGGTCTTGCTCAAAAAAGAAACGGGCATCGGATAGGCGTGCACGAAGTACACGTTCATTGCCGTGAATGATGGCGTCAGGCTGCGCGGTGTCTATGTTGCTCACCAACAAGAAGCGCGGCTGCAGGCGGCCGCTCGCATCGCCTAATGGAAAATACTTTTGATGCTGCTGCATGGACAGCACCAAGCACTCTTGCGGAACAGATAAAAACTCATCGCTAAAAGTGCCGGCATAAACTGCGGGCCATTCCACCAAGGCGGTCACTTCATCCAATAGAGCGTCACCCGCTAAAGGAGTGGCCCCTTGAGCCGCTGCTGTGAGCGCGGCTTGAATGGTTTGGCGGCGCGTTTCAAAATGCGCCATCACGTGCCCCGTTTCTTGCAATGTGGCGGCATAGGCATCGGCGTGACTGATGCTAATGGCACCCGCGGATAAAAAGCGATGCCCTTGGGTGATGCGCCCAGCGTTTAACCCCATTAGCGTAATCGGCACTATGTCGGCACCATGCAGCACCACCAGCCCATGCACAGGGCGCACAAATTGCGCGTCACCAGCACCCCAGCGCATTACTTTGGCCACCGGCAAGCGGGCCAGCACCTCTGTGAGCAATGCGGGTAATGCTTCCACCAGGGTCTGACCCCGTTGTGTGGCCTGATAGGCAAACACTTCATTGCCTTTGGGGTCAGACCCCATTTGTAATTCTTCTACTGTTACACCGCAGGAGCGGGCGAAGCCTGCTAAGGCAGGGGTGGGTTTGCCATCTGCACCAAAACCTGCGGCACGGGCCGGCCCTTTGCGCTCTATGGTGCGATCGGGCTGGCACGCCAACACATGGGTAATGGTGAGGCCCAAACGTCGTGGGGTGGCGTAACCTTCCACTGTAGATGAGGCGACGGAAAACTGCTGCGCCAGCAAGGCCTCTGCAATGCCGCGGCGAAAGGCCTCGGCCAAGCGCGGCAATAACTTAGGGGGCAACTCTTCTGTGAGCAATTCAATGAGCAAGGTTTGGCTCATGAGGCGGCATCCAAATTTTTGGCCAGCATAGGAAAGCCCAGTGCCTCACGGGATTCATAATAAGCTTGTGCCACTTTGCGTGCCAAGGCGCGTATGCGGCCCATGTAGGCGGCGCGTTCGGTTACCGAAATGGCACCGCGCGCGTCTAATAAATTGAAGGTGTGCGAGCATTTCAAGACCATTTCATAACCGGGTAAGGGTAGGCCTGCTTCAATGAGCCGTGCAGCCTCTGATTCAAAACCGGTGAATTGCCCAAACAGCCATTCGGTGTTGCTGAATTCAAAGTTGTAACGAGATTGCTCGACTTCGTTTTGGTGATACACATCGCCGTAGCGCAAACCGGGCGTCCATTCCAAATCAAAAATATTGTCACAGCCTTGCAAGGTCATGGCCAAGCGCTCTACACCGTAGGTAATTTCTCCCAATACGGGTTTGCACACCAAGCCACCCACTTCTTGAAAATAAGTAAACTGTGTCACTTCCATGCCATTGAGCCACACCTCCCAACCCAGGCCCCAAGCGCCCAAAGTGGGGTTTTCCCAATCGTCTTCCACAAAGCGAATGTCGTTTTGCGTGGGATCGATGCCCAGAGCCACTAAGGAGCCCAAATACAATTCTTGGATATGGGCCGGGGAGGGCTTGAGCACCACTTGAAACTGATAGTAATGTTGCAGGCGATTGGGGTTTTCACCATAGCGACCGTCTTTGGGGCGGCGCGAGGGCTGCACATAGGCGGCCTGCCAAGGCTCGGGACCCAATGCGCGTAAGAAGGTGGCGGTATGCGAGGTGCCGGCCCCCACCTCCATGTCGAAGGGTTGGAGCAGGGCGCAGCCCTGATCGTTCCAGTAGCGCTGCAACCTGAGAATGATTTCTTGAAAGGTGATTTTAGGGCTTGTCATGCCCTCCAGTTTACCAGAGGTGCCCCAATTTATCGGCGATTCAGTGGCTGGACGAAGGCCCATACCCCCAAAATAATAAAGACCATGAGGGCCCATTGGGCAATGGATAAGGAAAATAAGGTCCAGCCCACTTGGGCGCATTCGCCCGAGCCACTGAGCACCACGGAGAGCGCTTTAAACAATGGGTTGGCTTGCAAGATGTAACTTAACCCCGGGCCGCAGGAGGGCACTTGGTCGGGGGGCAAATGCTGCAACCACACCTGACGCGCGGCAATGGCGGCGCCCACACAGGCCGTCAGCACATGAAGGATGGCGTAGATCGCAGATCCTGTTTTTTGTGGGTTATGAAGAGCAGCCACTAAAAAAGAAAAGCCCAAAGCCATAAACGCCAAACGCTGAAAAATACACAGCGGGCAAGGGTCTTCCCCTAAGGAATATTGTAAAAACAGGGCAAAGGCCATAAGGCCGCTGCAAGCCAAAAAGCCTAAGGTGTAACAGATTTGGCGGCGCGGCAGAAGGGTCATTTTTTTCTAGAAAAAGGAATCAGTGCAACCAAGGCCAAAAAGCAAAGTGTGAGAATACCGTAATTGCCCATAATGACATAGGGCGTGGCCCCCGCGTAGCCCTGCGCCAATCCATCTAAGGTAAACACTTCATTGCGCGGCGCGCGGTTAATGATGCGGCCCTTTTCGTCAATTAGGGCAGTAACCCCGGTGTTGGTGGCGCGCAACATTTGCCGGCCGGTTTCTAATGAACGGGTTTGTGCCATTTGCAAATGTTGTTCGGGGCCAATGGAATCGCCAAACCAAGCATCGTTGGTGACGTTGGCCAGCAGCGTGGCGCGTGGCAAGGAGTGAATCACTTCCTCGCCAAAGGCGTCTTCATAGCAAATATTCAGGGCCACTTGCTGACCGGCCACGCGCAGCGGTTCTTGTGTGGGGTTGCCGCGTTGCTGGCTGTCCAAAGGAATACTGAGCAGTGCATTAACTGCTGGTTTTAAGAGGTCGCCCATGGGGATGAATTCACCGAAGGGGACCAAATGAACCTTCTGATACACCTGCGATGGAGAGTGGCCAAAGCTGTATACGCTGTTGTAGTACTGACCCGATTCGGGCTCGGAGAACATGCCAATCAACACATCGCTGCGGTGGTCATAGCCATAATGAATAATATCTTCCACCAACGCTTCCGGTAACTTTTGCCTAATTAACGGAAAGGCGCTTTCGGGCATCACCACCAAGCGGCTGTAACTTTGCTTCAACATGGTGACATAGCGTTGCAGGGTCAGACCCCTCATGGTTTCTTGAAACTTTTGATCTTGGGGAATGTTGCCTTGTAACAAACTGACTGTAATGGGTTCACCCACGGGTTGCGTCCAATTCACTTGGCGCAACACGGTACTCGTGCTGATTAAAATCAGCGCACCCAATACCAGCGGGCCCAAGGAATGAGCATCCCGCTTGGCGGTGACCAGCGCGGTGATGAGACCGGCCAACAATACGCAGGCAAAAGAGACGCCGAATACGCCCAGTACCGGAGCAATCCCCGCCAAAGGACCGTTGGGGGTTTGCGCATAACCCATAGACAACCAAGGAAAGCCCGTCAATATCCAACTGCGCAACCATTCCATAAGCGTCCACAGCGCGGGAACGGCCAGCAGCCAACGGGTTTTGGGTTGCGGATGTAAACGCTGGGTGATAAACCCCACCGCAGCAGGAAAGAGCGCTAACACTGCAGAGAACAATACGATAGCCAACACTGCCAACAGGCGCGGCATACCGCCGTAATCATGCAGGCTAATTTCTATCCAACTGACCCCCCCCACAAAGAAACCCATGCCCCACAGAAAACCTACTTCCGCAGCCGCCATAGGTGTATGCACGTGGCGCCAGAGCAACATCAAGATGACCAATGATAAAATAGGTGCCAACCAAAAACCGTAGGGAGCAAATCCCGCTACGGCTAACGCACCCGAAAGGGCTGCTAACAGCTCAATCTGTGCTGGTATTTTCATTGGCAACGGTTAGGCGGTCCACCAGTACGGAATGCAGGCGGCGACTGTCGGCGCGCAGCACTTGAAAGGTTAAGCCATCAAAGCTAATGCGCTCACCGCGTTTGGGCAAGCGGCCAAAGTGGCTCACCAACAATCCGCCCACCGTATCAAAATCTTCACTGGAAAAATCACTGCCCAAGGCTTTGTTAAAATCTTCTAGTTCAGTGGCGGCCTTGACGCGGAATTTACCCAAACGATCAGGCACGATGTTGTCTTCTGTTTCATCAAAATCGTATTCGTCATCAATTTCGCCCACGATTTGTTCTAGCACGTCTTCAATAGTCACCAAGCCCGCCACACCCCCATATTCATCGACTACAATGGCAATGTGGTTGCGGTTGGCGCGAAATTCGCGCAGCAATACGTTGAGGCGTTTTGATTCCGGAACAAATATGGCAGGGCGCAACATGTCGCGCACATTAAATTCTTCACCCGCGTAAAAGCGCAACAAATCTTTGGCCAATAAAATACCAATCACGTTGTCGCGGTTATCATCCACTACAGGGAAGCGTGAGTGGGCGGTTTTAATGACCAGCGGAATAAATTGCTCGGGCTCTTCGCTGATGTCGATGACATCCATTTGCGCGCGCGGCACCATTACATCGCGCACTTGCATATCGGCTACACCCAGAACACCCTCCATCATGGTAAGCGCGTCTGCATCCAGCAAGTTGCGCTCTAACCCCAAATGCAACAGTTCAATTAAGTCTTCGCGTGTTTCAGGGTCGTGATGCAACCAGTGACTTAAACGGTCCAGTAAGGATGGTTTTGGTTCGTCGTCTTCCATGATTTACTCGGTAATAAGATAAGGATTAGGGATGCCCAGTTGCTGCAAAATACCGATTTCAAGTTTTTCCATGCGCCGCGTTTCCATTTTGCGTTGATGGTCATGTCCTTGCAGGTGCAACAAGCCATGCACCACCAAATGGGCGTAATGATGCAGCAGTGGTTTTTTTTGTTCCTTCGCTTCGCGCTTCACCACCGGTGCACAGAGCACCAAATCGCCATGTAAGGTATTGGCAATATCGCCATACACGAAGGTCAGCACATTGGTGGCGTAGTCTTTGTGACGGAACAGTTGATTAAGCTTGTGCCCCTCGCGGCTGTCCACCAATCGAATAGTGACTGCGGTGGGCACGGTGAGAGAGGCTTTGGCCCAGCGGCGAAATTGTGTGGGCGTGGGTTGACCGGTGGTCCGACTGGCGGTTTGCAGCGCCAAGTGAAGATGGGGGGTAGGGTCGGGATCCATTATTAATCCATCAACCGGCTGCGACGTTCGTAAGCGTTTACCACTTGTTGCACCAATGGGTGACGCACCACATCTTCCGATTGAAAAATGGTGAAGGCAATTCCTTCTACGCCTTGCAACACATTGCGCGCATCAATGAGTCCGCTTTTTTGTGTGCGGTGCAAGTCAATTTGCGTAACGTCTCCCGTGATGACCGCCTTGGTACCAAAACCAATGCGGGTGAGGAACATTTTCATTTGTTCAGGGGTGGTGTTTTGCGCTTCATCTAAAATAATAAAGCTGTGGTTGAGTGTGCGACCGCGCATAAAGGCCAAGGGAGCCACTTCAATGACGCTGCGCTCAAACAGGCGGCCCACACGCTCATAACCCACTAAGTCGTAGAGCGCGTCGTAGAGCGGGCGCAGGTAAGGATCGACCTTTTCCTGCAAGGTGCCGGGCAGAAAGCCCAGCCGCTCGCCGGCTTCGACCGCCGGGCGCGCCAGGATGATGCGGCTCACGCGTTTGCTCAGCAGGGCGGAGATCGCCATGGCAACGGCCAGGTAGGTCTTGCCAGTGCCGGCCGGGCCGATGCCGAAGACCATGTCGTGCTTCTCGATGGCTTCCAGATAGCGGCGCTGGTTGGGGCTCTTGGGCTGGACCGTGCGTTTGCCGAACGAGCGCTGGCGTCCGCTCTCGACCAGCCCGCGCAGGGTCGCCGTGGGGTCAGTGGCCAGGATGCGCAGCAGCGAGTTGAGGTCGCCGTTGACGAACTGGTGGGAGTGGCGCAGCAGGTGGTCGAAATCGGCGAAGACCTGCTCGGCGCGGGCCACGTCGCGGGCCGCACCCTCGATCTCCACGCCGCCCGTCTTGAGGTCGATGCTGACGTTGAGACCGTTTTCCAGAACGTGCAGGTTCTCGTCGCGGGTGCCGAAGAGCGTTTCGATATTGGGGAAGATGTCGATATTTTTCTTCATTTCGCCTTTGGCGTTACCCTCCCAACGCGCGGTTCCGGGCGCCCAGCCATATAATGGCGGCTGGGGTCACCGGGCGCAGGTTCGTCTTCATGGCACGACCCAAAGCGGACGCGCCCCCGCAGGACAGGGCCAGGGCATAAGCATCTGCTGAAGACATGGTGATTCGCGGGAAGTGGAACCAGCGGGTTGCTCGCCACCAGGCGGCTGTCATTGGGCACAGCGTACCCGTTCGCCGGTCTAGAGTCAATGCTTGCGCAGTCAAAACCAGAGAGAACTCCGCGGATTGATTAGATGTGCGGATGCGGAAAAAGGAATCCGGCCGAAGGGCGGCGGAGAGCACTTTCAAGGCCCGTCTTTTCAATGCTTTGATGCTGTCCAGGGTTGACGCGCCCCGGCGCGTTCCCTTACAATTGCCTTTCGACTTTTTGATTACAAAAGACAGAGGAATACGCGGAGTATATGGCAAATCACTTTTCGGCCCTGAAGCGCGCCCGGCAGACGGAAAAGCGCACGGCGATTAACCGCAGTAGCAAGAGCCGGCTGCGCACCAGCCTTCGTGGCCTGCGCCAGGCACTGGCCAGCGGCAACGTGGAAACGGCAGAGCAGGCTTAC
>Ga0118677_10001592_pt1 | contig 47694 bp, 34 predicted proteins | sample AliMusrvi5mmetaG_FD_86154 | JGI IMG/M metagenome (GOLD analysis project Ga0118677, IMG submission 86154) | reverse complement strand
AGGTCACACGGCCGCTTGAACGCCTGTTGTGGCAGGTGTCGGGCGTGGAACACGTCTACTCCATCAGCCGCCGCGACCAGTCGGTGGTGACGATCCGCTTCTTTGTGGGGGAGGACCGCGAAGCTGCGATCGTCAAACTACGCGATCAGATTGATAGCCATCGCGACATCGTCCCGCCCGGCGTCACCGGTTGGGTCGTCAAGCCAGTGCAGATTGACGACGTGCCCGTGGTCACGCTTACATTTAATTCCCGCCAGCGCGATGCCTATGACTTACGGCGCATTGCCGAGGAGGCCAAGTCACGGCTTGACGGCCTTGACGATCTTTCGCGTAGCGAGATTTTTGGCGGACTGCCACGCGAAATTGCGGTCGAACCCGATTTGGAAGCACTCGCCAGTCGTGGCGTCTGCCTGGCTGACCTGCAGCGTGCACTTCAAGGCAGCGAACCCGGCGCAGATGCCGGTGACGTGCTGGTCAACGGCAACATCCTGTCCTTGCGCCCCCGGCCACCGCTCGATTCGGCTGCCGCCGTGCGCGATACCGCCGTGCGCAGCCCGGCCGGCCGCACCGTCAAGATTGGTGATGTCGCCACAGTCCGCGACGGCCCACAGGAACCGCAGAACTACCATCACATCGGGTTCGGCCCGGCCGAAAAAGGCGGTGCCGCCGTCGCCGGAGAACGTCGCCCGGCCGTGACACTGGCATTCGCCAAGAAGAAAGGGACCAACGCTATCACCGTCACTCGCAAGGTGGTGGAGAAGGCCGAGTCGTTGCGCGGTACAGTCGTGCCGTCGGATGTCGAAATGCGCGTCACCCGTAACTACGGCGAGACCGCCAAGGATAAAGTCGACGACCTTCTCTACAGCATGCTCTTCGCAATCCTGACCGTAACCGTCGTGATCGGCATCACCATGGGATGGAACGAGAGTCTGGTCGTTGGTCTCTCGGTGCCGGTAAGTTTCGCGCTGGCGCTGTTCGTCAACCATTTAGCCGGCTACTCGGTGAACCGCGTAACGCTCTTTGCGCTGATCCTGAGCCTCGGGCTGGTAGTGGACGACCCGATCATCAATGTGGACAACATCCAGCGCCATATCCGTATGGGCATCCACAAACCGTTTGCCGCCACACTCTGGGCTGTGCATGAAATGATCGGCCCGGTGTTCATGTCCGCGCTCACGGTGATCGTGTCGTTCCTGCCCATGTTTTTCATCACCGGCATGATGGGGCCATACATGCGTCCCATGGCGCTCATGGTTCCGGTGACCGTGGCCTTCAGCGCTGTCTGCGCCGTGACCTTCGTGCCATGGCTCTCCTATCGGCTGCTCAAAAACCGCGCAGGCACATCCAGTCCGGAGGACGTCACACCCGCCTGGATCCGCCGCGGCTATCGCGCCGCGCTTGAACCGTTCCTCCACCGCCGGCGGGGGTGGCACCTGCTGATTGTTGTCGGTGCGCTGCTGGTTGGGTCTGCCCTGCTGGTACTGTTCCGCGCCGTGCCGCTCAAGATGCTGCCGTTCGACAACAAGAACGAACTGCTGCTGGTGCTCACCCTGCCGGAAGGGGCTTCGTTGGAAACCACCGACCGTACTTGTCAGGAGTTGGAGACCTATCTTGCCACGGTCAGCGAGGTACGGGACTTCGAGACCTACACGGGCATCAACTCGCCCATCGACTTCAATGGCCTTGTGCGACATTACGGCTTCCGGCGACAGGCCAACCAGGCCGAGATTCGCGTGAACCTTGCAGGCAAATTGCAACGCCAGCAACAGAGCCATGCCATCACCCTGCGCCTGCGCGATGAGCTCACGGCCATCGCCACCCGCCGCCAGGCCAAACTCAGCATCGTCGAAGTGCCACCCGGCCCGCCGGTATTGAGCACCATCGTGGCCGAGGTGGTCGGCGGACCGCGCACCACTTATGAACAGATGCTGGCCGGTGCCAAGCAACTCGAAGGCATGCTCGCTGCTACGGACGCCAAGCATATCGTGCAGATTGACGACATGTCCGAAACGCCGCATCCGCGCCTCACGCTTGAAATTGACCGCGAGAAAGCAGCCCGACATGGTCTTTCAGCTGCGGACATCAACCAGGCCTTGCAAGGCGCCATGAGCGGCCTGCCGCCGGGTTCGCTGCACGATCCGCACGAGCGTGATCCGCTGCCAGTGCGCATCCGTCTGCCATTTGCCGACCGCGTGCAGGCGGGTCGCCTGGAACAACTCTGGTTGCGCGGCAGCGACGGCAAGCAGGTGCAATTGGGCGAACTGGCGACCGTACACGAAGAAACCGAGGCGCAACCGATCTACCGCAAGGATTTGGAACGAACCGTCTTCGTGACCGCAGAATGCGCCGGTCGCGCGCCGGGCGAAGTGGTGCTGGCCATGATCGGCCAACTTAAGCGCGCGCCGTTGCCGAACGGAGTCACCGTGAAGTGGGCAGGGGAGGGCGAGTGGCAAATCACAGTGGACGTGTTCCGCGACCTCGGCATCGCCTTCGGCGTGGCTTTACTGGGTATTTACCTGTTGCTGGTGTTGCAGACAGGCGGCTTTGCCGTGCCAGGCATCATGATGCTGGCTATCCCGCTCACCGCCATCGGCATCCTGCCGGGCTTTGCGATTCTGAATCTATTCGCCAATCATCCAGTCGCGGGTTATGCCACGCCAGTGTTTTTCACGGCGACGGCCATGATCGGCATGATCGCCCTGGGCGGCATCGTGATCCGCAACAGCATCGTGCTGATCGAGTTCATTCATGCCGCGTTGCACGAAGGTAAGCCCCTACGTGAAGCGCTACTCGACAGTGGAGCCGTTCGCCTACGCCCCATCTTTCTTACGGCCATCACGGCCATGCTGGGCGCCTGGCCCATCACACTCGATCCGGTTTTTTCCGGCCTCGCGTGGGCTCTCATCTTCGGTCTTTTCGCCAGCACGACCTTCACGCTGCTGGTGATTCCAGCGGTGTACTACATGGTGTACGGGAAGGAAGACGCTGAACGGATAGGCGCCAGGGTTCAGGGTTCAGGTGAATCTGATTTTCCAAAGTCTGAAACCCAATCCCCAAACCCTGAACCCTGAACCCTCACAACCGCGTCATTATAGGAAAGAGGACAAACGCATGAAGTTGAACCTTCTCCCAAAAGGCCGCAAAGCCAAGTGGATCGAAATCATTGTAGCCATCGGGTTGATTGTCGTGGTGATGTTCTGGCAAACCGGCGCATTCGCCGGCGGCAAGATCAAACCGGGCCGCACACCGTTGCCCGGCACAGACAGTCAGGGCGGGACGATCACCGTCAACGCGACTGAAATTCCCCTTGTCTACAAGGCCGTAGGCACCGTGCGCAGCCGAACAGAGATTGACCTCTCGCCGCGCATTGTCGCGCGCATCCAGGAGATAAAGGTCCGTTCCGGCGACCGTGTCGCCAAGGGCGATGTGCTGGTCAAACTGGACGATGCAGAACTCACATCCGGCCTGCGGCAGGTGGCGGAGCACGTCCGTCAGGCCCGCGCCGCCTTGGACCTGGCCACGACCGAACAGGAGCGTGCGCGTAAGTTGCTGGCCACAGGCAGCATTTCGCAGCAGGGCTTTGATCTGGCCGATTCCAGCGCGCGTCAGGCACGCGCGGCCTTCGACGCCGCCACGGAGGCCCAGAAGTCGGCCGAAACCGTGCTTGGATATGCCACCTTGGTCAGCCCGATGGATGGCGTGGTGGCGGAGCGCTTGGCTGATCCAGGCGATATTGCCAGCCCCGGCAACATCCTGCTGCGCGTGTTCGATCCCACGCGGTTGATGCTGGACGTGCCGGTGCGGGAGGGGCTCGTCACGCGCATCAAGCTCGGCGAACAGGTGCCATTCCATGTGGACGCACTCAACACCAACCTGATTGGCGAAGTGCGCGAGATCGTTCCGGCGGTAGATCCTGGCAGCCGTACGTTCCTCGTGAAGATCTGCATCGGCGAAACTCCCGCCCTGATGCCCGGCATGTTTGGCGTGTTGCAGCTTCCCACCGGTAAGCGCCACGCCCTGACATTGCCTGAAAACTACGTGCAACGTGTCGGCCAGCTTGAATACGTGCGTACATTATTGGACGGCCAATCTCGCCAAGTCCTGGTGCGCACTGTTCCCGCCGCAGACGGCAAGATCGAGATTGTCAGCGGGTTGGAGGAGGGGATGACGGTGCTGGCATGGTGATGGACTTGTTTCGCTAACGTAGCCCCGGCCAACCCCGGGCCGAGGGCAATCCACCATACAATCTGGCTTTAGAAATACGAAGATATGACATGCAAGAGGCTGTGAATCTACGCGATGGCCGAACAATAGTTTTTCTGGTGCTGACGGCCGCCTGCCTGTCGGGTTGGATTTCTCCACCCATCGCTTTGGCGATGGGACTCGTCTTTGCGCTGGTGATTGGCAATCCACTGCCATGCCTTGCACAGAAAACGTCCAAACTTCTATTGCAAGCGTCTGTCGTCGGACTCGGTTTTGGCCTGAACCTTGGGACGCTGCTGGCAGCCGGCAGGACCGGGATCGGTTTCACGGTTTGCTCCATTGTCGGCACCTTACTGTTGGGATGGTGGGTGGGGCGGATGCTTAAGGTCGACTCGCAAGCCTCTACACTGGTTTCCTGCGGCACAGCCATCTGCGGCGGCAGCGCCATTGCGGCCGTGGCGGGAGTGATCAAGGCGGATGGCCGCGCGGTGTCAGTGGCGTTGGGGACGGTCTTCTTATTGAATGCGGTGGCGCTGTTTATCTTCCCACCCATCGGGCATGCACTGCACCTGTCCCAAAATCAGTTTGGCGTCTGGTCTGCAATTGCCATTCACGACACCAGTTCCGTTGTGGGGGCTGCCGCGAAATATGGCGATGAAGCCTTGCGTGTGGCCACGACCGTGAAACTTGTGCGCGCGCTTTGGATCGTGCCGCTGGCGCTCGGCCTGGCATTCTTCACCGGGCGCAAAGGCGCGAAAATTGCCTGGCCGTGGTTCATTCTCTTCTTTGTTGCTGCAGCGTGCGTACGCACGTGGCTACCGCAGGGCGAACCAGTTTACGGCAAGTTGGTGCTGTTGGCGCGACTGGGCCTGACTCTGACGCTTTTTCTGATCGGCATCCAGCTTTCGTGGGCTGCCGTGCGTAGCGTAGGGTGGCGCGCGCTGGTGCAGGGCGCTATCCTGTGGATCGTGATATCTATCGCCGGCTTACTGGCCGTCTGGCAGTTGGTGGATGGAAAGAGTGCGGCACCGTAAAACCGCGTACAACAGCATTTCCCTTCCGCATTTGCGAGGCGTATTTTGTCGGCGAGGTTGAACCGCACCTAAAACGCCTTCGCCGGCAGTGACAATTCAAAAACGGTTCCGAGCTCGTTACTTTGCACGAGCATCAAGTCACCGCCATGCGCACGGGCGATTTCGCGTGCCAGGCTGAGACCGAGCCCCGCGCCTTCAATTTTCCGGCTACGGGATTTGTCGGCGCGATAAAAGCGTTCAAAAATCCGGTCGCAATCCGCAGTCGGGATCGGCGTGCCGGTATTGGAGACCGAAAGCACGGCGCGGTCGATACGATGCGTGAGTGCGATGGTGATTGGTCCTTCGGCATCCCCGAACTTGATGGCATTGGAGACCAGATTTTCAATCGCCTGATTGAGAAGGTCAACGTCTGCAGACACCGTAAACTCTGCAGGCAGTTGCAAGTTGACCTTCCGGTCGGGCGCGAGCATCTGGATGTCATCGCATGTGGCATGCACCAGTTTTACAAGGTTCACCGGAGCGCGGCTGAGCGGCAGTTTTCCGGTATCGGCTTGGGAAAGCAGTAGCAGCTTGCGCAGGATGGTTTTGAGGCGATGAATCTCTTCGAGTTGCTCTGCGTACTCGCGCTGATCGATCGAGCCGTCAGGCGCACGTTGCAAACTGCGTTCCGCCTGCGCCTGCAGGATTGCCAGCGGTGTCTTTAATTCATGCGCAGCATCAGCGCTAAAGCGTGTGGCCTGCTGGAAGCTCCGTTCCAAGCGTCCGAGCATGTTGTTGATCAACGCGATCAGTTGGCGGAACTCGGTGTCGGCCTTCGCATCCGGGATACGCGCATCCAAGCGCTGCGCTGTCACGGACTCGGCCGTGCGGGCAATCAGGTTGACCGGGCGTAACGCCATGTGCCCGACCAGCCAACCGCCGGTTACAAGCAGCAGCAGTCCTAACGGCGCAGTCAGGAGCAGGGCTTGTTGGAACCGGACGATTTCGGCGTGCACTCCTGCTAAGTTGATGGCAATAGTGACAACCACCTCGTCATTGGCCAGCGTCATTACGCGCCATTCTGTGTGCCCAGCATGCTGTGTGGTATAGACCGGGCCGCGCACGGTCATGTGCGGGGGTGGTTCAGGACGGGGTTGTTGTTTCGGATGATCTGGTAACTCATCGGCCGGTCGCGGCGGGCGGCGATTGTCTGGCGAAAGATTGGGCGGGGCCTCCACAGGCGCACCAATTAACGATAGCGGAAACTGCTGTTCCGGGAGGTCTGTCGGCCAGTTCGATGAGGCATACAGGCTTTCGCCGCTGCACCGCGTTACCTGCACTAGAAACTGACGTTCGGTTTGCTCCCCGTAGATGGTGTGCAGTGATTCATCGAAGCGTCGCCAGTGATCTTCCGGCTGTGATTTGCGGATTTGGAAATCCACCAGCGCGCGCAGTTCGCGATCCACGCGTTCGCACGCCATTCGGTTCAATGCAGAGACGGCAAACATGCCAAAAGCCAGCAGCAGGATTCCCGAAAGGCACAGGGTGAGCAACCCTATTTTGAGACGGAAGGAGTGCAGAATCATGGGGCCTCCGTTTTGCGGAAGCGGTAGCCCACGCCACGAACGGTTTCGATCCATGATTTTCCGTTCGGCGGATCAATCTTGGCTCGTAACCGCAGCAGGCAGACGTCCACCAGATTGGTGCCGGGGTCAAAACCGTATCCCCAGACATGCTCCAAAACCTGCGAGCGCGTGAAAATACGCCCCGGCGAGCGCATCAGGTATTCCAGCAGGCCGAACTCGCGTGGTGGCAGGACGATTTCCTCCTGACCCCGCGTTACTTCACGGGTGATGAGATTGACGGTGAGGTCGCCGGCGCGCAGCACACTGAGCTGGTCGCCGGACGTGCGGCGTAGCACGGCCTGCACGCGCGCCAGCAATTCATCGCTGTAAAACGGTTTGGCAATGTAGTCATCGGCACCGAGTTGCAGTCCTTCGACACGCTCGTTAGCTTCGGAACGGGCAGTGACGAGGATGATCGGGATGGTGTTTCTGCGGCTGCGAAGCCCTTTGAGAATGCTGAGTCCATCACGTCCGGGCAACATGATGTCCAGCACGATCAGATCAAAGGTCTCGGTGCATGCCAGGGTATAGGCCTCGTTGCCGTCGTGGCTCATGGTCACGGCAAAACCATGCTCTTCGAGCCCCTTGCGGATAAATCCGGCAAGTTTCTTCTCGTCCTCGACAACCAGGATTTTCATTTGTGCAAAACTCCGTTGGTGGACTATGGATGAAAACAGCCACGCAAACCGCGCGGGGGCTTATCGCACCGTCAGTAGTAGCACGGACTACCGCAGAAGCCAAGACCACGAGAATGACGGTTTTGTAATTTTCCTGTGTGGCAACCGTAATTCTACTTTCGTCTTATATGGGTGAGGGGCAAAGTTGTTCCTCACAACAACCAAACGGGGGGAAATCATGAAACGCACGACCATCCTGACCGTCAGCCTAGTGTTGGCCACGGCCGCGCCGCTCTTTGCTCAACAACGGGATGCGGCAGTGACCGGGGAGCGAATGCCGCCACCGCGCGAGGGTGCTGTTGCCAGCAGCGATACGCTCACGGATGCGCAGGCGCAGCAGGTCAAAGACATTCTGGCCAAATACGACGCGAATGCAATTGCCGCCGAGCAGGCCAAGACGATCCACGAGGCGTTTCGCGCCGCCGGTTTGCACGGTGGACCGGCTTTGAATGCGGCAGTCAGGGCAGCCGGTTTTGACCCGGACAAACTGCGTGATCTGGCTCCGCCGCCGGGACGTGCGGGCGGAACAGGGGGCGCGCCGACGGATCAGCGCCCGCCGAATCGTGAGGGTGGGCAACCACCGGATGCACAGCCCAAGGATAGTCAGCAGGCGGGGAGCGGCGAAAACCAGCGGGCTCCACACGGTCAGCAGTACACGCTGGCGCAGGCGACCTCGGATCGTGCGCAGCTCAGCACCATCGCCTTCAGCGGGCTGGCCTTTCTCACGGGCGAATACGGGGCCGACACCTTCATCCCGCCGGGCAAGGTGTGCGATTACTTCGGGTTTCAATATATGCGCGACATCGATGCCGCACAAAAAGGACACAATCCCAAGTTTCTGGACCGCGTGGCGGGGAATGTGTTGAGAATGCTCACGGACGAGCAGCGGAAGCTGTTTGTGGCCATGGCGCAGGAGCAGGCGATCCAGTTTAACGAACTGGCCGTGAAGCGTTTTCCGCTGATCCAAGCGTTCTATCGCGAACTCAAAGGGGATATCCCGGCCGGAAGCGCCGGGCTGAACAAGGCGGCCGTCATGCAGTACGTGGGCGACATCTTCGCCTTCGATGCTGAACTGAGCTACAAGCGCGCCAAGGTCTTCGGACAAATCGTTTCTGCGCTCACGGCCGACCAGAAGGCGACGCTGGCTAAAATGAAGTTTGGCGACTTCAACACCTGGCCAGAAGTGGACATGGACCAGTACAAACTTCCCAAGGGGACAGATCGATCCATCAATGTGGCGTATATGACCTACGCCAGCGAGTTCTTCAGTTGGTATGCCGGATCGGTCGAGGCTGACGTGTACTTCTGCCCGGAGCGGCACGGCACCTACTTCGGCAGCTTCTACATGAAGGATATGCCGGCCATGGGTAAGAAAGACTATGACATCAGCACTGCCATCACCGGCGACAGCGGAGAGATGTTCCTCCAAGTCTTAACGGCCGAGCAGCGTGACCCCATCACTGCGATCATCGGGAACCAGCGCAAGGATCTGCAGGAAATTATCACGGTGCGCCGCGCCGTGTCGGCTGAACTGCGCAAATATCTGAATGGCGGGGCGGCGGATGAGAAAAAAGTGCTGGCCCTCGGGCGGCGCTACGGCGAACTCGACGGCGAAATGTCCTGGATGTATGCCACCGCCTTTGCCAAGGCCAACCGGACGCTCACCGAGATGCAACGCGCAGGACTCAAGAAATTGCGCAACCTGGACGGCTACACCAACGCCCCGGCGTATCTCTATTCAACCCCCATGAAGTCCCTGCCCAGTATCCCCAACACAGACAGTTTCTTTTTCGCGGTGCCTGCCAGCGCCGCGAAGCCGGCGGAATCCGCCGCCGTCGCCCATCCGGCTAGCGTGCAGAATGGTTTCGTGCTGACGAGTCCGGAGGCGACGAACGGCGGAACCTTGCCGAAGGAGTTCACTGGTGATGGCGCGAGCGTCACGCTGCCGCTGGCATGGAGCGGCGCACCGGATGGGACCAGGAGCTACGCGGTGATCATGCACCACATCGACCCGGAGGGGAAAACCAAGTGGTACTGGACACTCTACAATATCCCCGCTGAAACAAAAAACCTGCCGAAAAACGTCAAGGATGTTGGAGTTCTCGGCAACAACAGCGTCAACGGCCGTGTCGGCTACGCGCCGCCGCATTCGAAGGGTCCGGGCGCCAAAACCTATGTTTACACGGTTTATGCACTCTCCGCACCGTTATCGCTCGGTCTTCTTCCCCCGGAGTCGGTCACGCGGGACGTGCTGCTGGCCACCATGAAAGATAAGATTCTCGAAACTGCCGAAATGAAGGTAGTCTATACACGGATGGCTGAAGGAACGAATTGAACACAGGCAAAATCACCGCGACGCAAAACGAAACGAACTTTGTCATGAAAAAAGCATGGAACCTCAGGGTATTTGCCATGGTGATGGCGCTGCTGGCCGGTACGGCTGCCGCTTATGAAGCGTTCCAGGGGCCCACAGAGCTGATTTACTGGAACACCAATGCGGCAGCCGTCGGTTACACGTTCTTCGGCGTGCGCGGAACGTCCTACCTAATCGATATGCAGGGGTACGTGGTTCATACGTGGCCGGTGGGAACCAATCCGCACCTGCTCAGCGACGGCAGCATCCTCGACGCCTCCAACAACGATCCCAGCGGGTTTCCTGGTTTTGTGCAGGTGAGTTGGAGCGGAAGCAACATGTGGTCCTACCTGGAGACGCGCACCAACTACCTACCCCACCACGACTTTACACGAATCTACAACCCGAAGATCGGATCCAACACAACGCTCTACATTGCCAACAAGACAATTACGTCCAACCAGTGCATCGCGGCAGGGTGCAACCCGGCCTTAGCGGCTTACAACAACGCGCAAATGGACTCGATTGTGGAGGTGGACATGTCCAGCAACATTGTCTGGGAGTGGTGCTTCTACGATCACCTCATCCAGGATTTTGATGCCGCAAAGTCCAACTACGTCGGCACGGGGAAGTCCATTACGAACTATCCGGGGCGGCTGAATGCGAACATTCCCGGCATGCCGGTGCAAAGCGACTGGCTGCACTGCAACTCCATCGACTACAACACCAACCTTGACCAGATTGTGATCAACTCGGTCCGCGGCGAGTGCTATGTCATTGATCACGGCAATACCTTTGTTGCTGGCAGCCCGACGGCTAGTATCGCACGGGCAGCCAGCACCAATGGAGATTTCCTATACCGGTTCGGCGATCCAGCGCGTTACAGCCAGGGGGTCATACCCTCCATCCTGACCAACTGGACCGAGTCCACCACTGGCAACAAACAGATGGGCGGTGTGCACCACGTGAACTGGATTCCGCTCGGGCGGGCGGGCGCAGGGCATTTGCTGCTGTTCAACAATTCGCAGAACCTCTTCGAGCATACGCAGGCCTCATCTGTAATGGAGGTTAATGCCATAATGGACAGCGGTGGCAGCGACACCGGCCACTATGTCAATCCGCCGGATGCCGGCTACATCTCGTGGCAGTACGGAAAAAATACCGATCGTGCCGCGCGCCTGCTGTCCCGGCAGGTCACCTGGATCTTCTGTTCCAAGGCCAGCCACGGCATGTTCAGTCACATCGGCGGCAGCGCTCAGCGTCTGGCAAACGGTAACACGCTGATCTGTTCTGACACGGAAGGGCACATCATTGAAGTCACGCCAACGTGCGATGTAGTCTGGGAGTACATCAATCCGGTCACCTCGGACGGCATCCTGAAGTTCAAGCGCGACAACTGGCCGATGTACAACTCCATTTTCCGCGCCTTTCGTTATCTTGCCACGGATCCGCCGCTGCTCGGTCGCACGCTGACACCCGGCACTACTATTACCGGGCGGACGCCGTCGTATTACTCGCCCTGACAGGAGGTGCGCGATGAATAAGTTTATTCTCCTACTTTCGCTGCTGCCTGTCCTGGCTTGTCCAGCGTACGAACGCTTGCAAGGGCCCACTGAAGTCACGTATTGGGACCGGGCGCAAACCAGCGACGGCTATACGCTCTTTGGCACGCAGGGCACCTCGTACTTGATCGACATGGAGGGGCGGGTTGTGCACACCTGGCCGCTGGGGATTCTGCCGCGGTTGCTGGACAATGGGCATCTGCTGGACGCCACCAATGGGAACATCAATGCGTTTGCAGGGTTTCAGGAATTGGACTGGAACGGCAGCAACGTCTGGCGCTATACCGAGGCCCGCACCAACTACTTCCCGCACCACGACTTCATCCGTATCTACAACCCGAAGCTTGGCAGCACCACTACGCTCTATATCGCAAACAAAACCATCACATCCAATCAGTGTGTCGCATCCGGGTGCAACCCGGCCAACAGTGCTTACACGAATGTCACGGTGGATGCCATCGTGGAGGTGAACGGCGCTGGCGTTGTGGTCTGGGAGTGGTGCTTCTTTGATCACGGCATCCAGGACATTGACGCGGCGAAATCGAACTATGTCGGTTCAGGTAAGAGCATCACGAATTATCCAGGACGCTTGAACCTCAATCTGCCGGGGCGCCCTCTGACAAACGACTGGCTGCATTGCACATCGATTGATTACAACACGAACCTGGACCAGATTGCGATCAGCGCAGAGGGCGGAGAGTTCTACGTCATTGACCACGGACAGACTTTTCTCGCCGGGAATCCCGCGGGCAGCATTGCACTGGCTGCAAGTACCAACGGTGACTTTATTTACCGCTTTGGCGATCCGGCGCGCTATGGCCAGGGCAATCCTCCCTCGATCACGATGAACTGGACCGTGTCCACCACGGGCAACAAGCAGATCGGCGGCGTCAGTCAGGCGGCATGGATTCCACCGGGTCTGCCGGGCGCCGGTGATTTTCTGGTGTTCAACAACGGCCAGGATTTGTTCGAAACCACGCCACAGTCCTACATCTTTGAAGTCAATGGCTACCTGAATGCCAGCGGAACCGATATCGGATCCTACGTCAATCCGCCGGCGGCTAATTACAACACCTGGTCGGCGCCAGGGCATGACACGGACAAGCAGAAAAAGTCCATGTCCCGGCAGATCGTTTCGATGTTCTATGCCATGGCCAACCAAGCTTTCTTTAGTCACACCGGTGGCAGCGCCCAACGCCTATCCAATGGCAACCTGTTGATCTGTTCTGCTGCGGAAGGACATATCTTCGAGGCCACATCCTCGGGCATGGTAGTGTGGGAATACATCAACCCGGTCACGACCAACGGCGTTGTCTCATACAAACGCGACGACTGGCCGCTGGCCAATCCGGTCTATCGCGCCACGCGTTACTGCTCCACGAACATTGCCCTGATGGGGCGGACGCTCGTCGGCACGAACACGATTGCCTGTGTCACACCGGTCTTCATTTCCGCACCCGCCATCAGCAGTGTCTCGCAGACGCCGGCCACGCCGTATTCAACAAATACCGTGGTCATCCGTGCGGCGGTTACAAACAACCGCGTGATTTCGGCGGTCACGCTCACGTATATCACGGCTTCAGGTACCAATGCGGTGGCCATGACCAATGCCGGTTCCGTGTATCAGGCACAGATACCGGGCTTTGCCGCTGGCACGGCTGTGCGCTACTACGTTTCCAGCAGCGATGAGTACGACAATACAGCCACGTATCCGCTGAATGCGCCAACCAACACGCTGTCCTATACGGTCAGTGGTGCGGTCGTCACAAACCAGCCGCCCGTCATTGCCGGCACCTTCGTCGCGCCGACATCACCCACCAGCAATGACGCGGTCTGGGTGACGGCCACGATCACTGACGATGTCAGCGTGGCCTCGGCAACGCTTGCCTATGCGACGGGTTCCGGCGTCACAGGGACCAATACCCCATTCCTGGAGACCATGCGGAGTACGCCAGCCAAACCTTGGTCGGGTGATGGGTGTGATCATGCGTGGAGCATCACGTTCAGTAGCAGCAACCCCTTTGAGCAGCGTGCCGCTTCCAACTATGGAGCCGGCAACACCAACGGGATGGAGTTCAAGAATGGCACCGTCAATCTTTCGGATTCCATGATTACGACCACGAGCGCCATAGACGCCCGGGGTGATTCGGGGTTTGTGGAGTTTTACTTGTGGGCGGCCGGTCAGAGTGGAACTTCCGGTTGGACACTGCAACTTAACGGCGGTACGGGGTATGTCACACGGTTGAGCGAATTGACCGGCAGCAACCATGGGTGGCAATTATATCATTATGACCTGCAGTCGCTCGAATTGGTCAGCAATCTGATCCTGCGTTTTCAGTTTTGTGGCGCACTGACAGATAATCGGGTGGATATCGACCAGATTGTGGTGAAGACGCGCTCCAGCGGGTCCACATGGACTCCAGTCGTCATGCACGACGACGGTGCCCATCAGGATGGTGCAGCCGGGGATGGCCTTTTCGGTGCACAAATTCCGGCTCAGCCAGTCGGCGCCACGATTTTCTATTACCTCTCGGCCACAGATGGTAGCGGTGCCAGCACTACGGCTCCAACTGGCGCACCGGTCAATTTATATTCCTATACGGTGGTGGCAAATGCGACGACCAATGCCTCAAACCTGCTGCATCTTCCCGACACTGGCCAGATCATCGGCTACACCGGCACCTTTGGCGAAGACTCGGATTTCGCTATTCATCCGCCGGCGTACCTGAACAACGGCAACGGCACCATCAGCGATAAGGTTACGGGCCTGATGTGGCATCAGACCGATGGCGGCGAGATGACATGGGAGAACGCCGCAGTCTTTGCTGCTACGAACAAATTGGCCGGTTATACCGATTGGCGGCTGCCCGCCACCCATGAACTTTACAGCATCAGCAAACAGGGCGCGCTCAACCCGGCCATCGATACCAACTACTTCACTGTCACTGCGGCGGAATACTGGTGGACGCGTGATCTGCAGGTTGGCAGCACCAGTATCGTCTGGGTCGCCAATGCCGGCGGCGGCATTGGCAATCACCCCAAGAGCGAAACCCTCAGCGCGGGCGGCTCCCGGCGTTTTCATGTCCGCTGTGTACGCGGCGTGGCCGTGCCATCGACGAACAGTCCGATCCATCATTTCGTCAATACAGGTAACGGTACAATCATAGACACGGACACCGGGCTTACCTGGCAGCAGGGGGAGATTGCGAGTGCGACAAATTGGGAAGGCGCGTTACAATATGCCGGAACGAACACGCTCGCCGGCTACACAGACTGGCGCCTGCCAAACATTAAAGAACTGCAATCCATCAACGACGAGACCCTGGCGTTCCCCTCTGTGGACACCACATATTTTCCCGGTGTCACGGCGTCGCGTTACTGGTCGTCCACCAGTATGCATGGCATGAGCAATGAGGCGTGGTATCTCGACTGCCAGTACGGACTCACCAGCTATTCAGGCAAGAGTTCCAACCTTCTCGTGCGGTGCGTCCGTGGAGGCACAACGAATGTGGCCAGCCCGTTCAATGCGCAACTTGTCCGTATTCCGGGGAATAGTTTCATCATGGGCGATCAATTCAGTTTCTATGACCCGGACCATCCGAGTGATGAGATCCCGCTGCACAATGTCTATATCTCGCCGCTTTACATCGCGACCACACTGGCCACCATGAACGAATATTGTGCCTTCCTTAACGCCGCACTCTACCAGGGCTTGATTGAGGTGCGTTCGAATATCGTCTACGGCATGGGCAATACTAACATCTATTTCTACACTCACGACGCAAACGCCTATAGTTTCATCCAATACAGCAATGGCACCTTTACGGTGCTGGATAATCGTGGGATGCGCCCGGTTACCAGCGTGCGCTGGTTCGGTGCGGTGGCTTACTGCAACTGGCTGAGTCAACGCGGAGAATGGAAGCCATGCTACAATCTCGAAACTGGCGATGTGAATTTCACAAACAACGGGTTCCGCCTGCCGACCGAGGCTGAGTGGGAATACTGCGCACACGGCGGACTCACCAACCCATACTGCATGTTCCCGTGGGGGACAAATTCGAATTCCAATGGCGCATACGCCAATTGGGAGGGATCCGGCGATCCGTTCGAATCCACCAACGCGTACCCCTGCACGACACCGGTCGGATTTTACAATGGTTCGCTGCGCCTAAAGACCGACTACAACTGGCCGGGCTACCAGTCTACCTACCAGACCAGTGACGGTTCGAATCCCTTCGGACTCTATGACATGGCTGGCAATGTCTGGCAGTGGGTCAACGATTGGTACGGCAACACCTACTACACTTATTGCGTCGGCAACAACATAGTAACCAATCCGCCCGGACCGGTGGCTGGTGACGTCTTTACAAACTACGGTAACGTGGCTTACCGCGCGCTGCGTGGCGGCACGTGGTACAACGGCGGCGGCCAGCAATTCTACGGCTACAGCCGCGTCTCCAATAGAGATCCGTCCTGGTCGCTGGGTCCGCCACCTGATGGCAACAATGACAGTTCCTGGTTCCAGGTTGGTTTCCGTGTGATGCGCCCCGAAAAAATCACGCAGACCGTAGGCTTGATTCTGGGTACGACCAATGCCTATCCCGGCTACACGTTGATGTCGCCCATGCAAAGCACCAACACTTACCTGCTTAACAACGCCGGACAGTACGTGCACAAGTGGACCAGTGCCTATAATCCGGGGCGCGCCGACTACCTGCTGACGAACGGCCACCTGTTGCGTGCCTGCTCGGCACACCCCATCATATCCACCGGCGGTGGCGAGGGCGGACGCCTTGAGGAACACGACTGGGAAGGGAACTTGGTATGGGCGTTTGACCTGAACACCGCCACAAACATGTCACACCACGACTTCAAGGTGCTTCCCAACGGCAACGTCATCATGATCGTATGCGAGGTGAAGAGTTACGCCGAGGTGCTGGCCACCGGTTTTAATCCTGCGCTCCTCGACTCGTCGATCACCGGCAGCGGCGGCTTCATGCTTCCGGACTACGTGGCCGAGGTCCAGCCCATCCGCCCGTACGGCGGCACCATCGTCTGGGAGTGGCACCCGTGGGATCACCTGATCCAGGACTTTTCCTCGGGGCGTAACAACTACGGCGTGGTCAGCAACTATGTGGAACGCATCAATCCTAACGGCACAGGCATGATGATCCAGCAGTTCTGGAACCACATGAACGGGATCGACTATAACGCTCAGCTCGATCAAATCGTGCTGAGCGTGCGGGGCAATAGCGAACTCTGGGTAATTGATCACCAGACAACCACTGCGCAGGCTGCGAGCCACGTTGGCGGCCGCTATAACAAGGGGGGTGACCTCCTTTATCGCTGGGGGAATCCGGCGCAGTACAAACTGGGAACGCAGGCCAACGAGATGCTCTGGCAGCAGCATGACGTCACGTGGATACCAACCAACTGCCCGGGGGCCGGCCACCTGCTCATTCACGACAACGGCATCGGCCGCGGGTACTCATCGATTGATGAGATCATCCCGCCTGTGGATGCGTATGGCAACTATGCGCGCACAGCGGGTGCCGCCTTTGGTCCGACCGGCCTCTGCTGGACTTACCAGGATACGCCGCCAACCAACTACTACTCGTCTGAGATATCCGGTGCACAGCGTTTGCCCAACGGTAATACGCTCATCTGCGGCGGCATCTTCGGCAAACTCTTCGAAGTCACGACCAACGGCCAGACCGTTTGGCTCTACATTAACCCAGAGACCACGTCACCGCTTGCACAGGGCAGTGCCGTTCCTGCTGATACGCACATGTCCGGACAGTTCTTTAACGAGGTTTTCAAGGTCCGGCGCTATCCAGTAAATTATGCCGGCCTGGTTGGCAAAGATCTGACGCCGCGAGGAACGGTCGAGACATATACCGGTGCTGCTACCGATACCATCGGGCTTGACCTGCCGGACCTCTGGGTGCGCTCACATTTCGGCACACTCTCTGCCGTTACAGCAATCAGCAGCCATTCCACCAATGGACTTACGGATATTCAGGAATACCGTTACGGCCTTGACCCCTCGGTATGGTCCTCCACCACCAACGGCATCCCGGACGGATGGGCTCTGGCGTACGGATTTGAACCGACGCTTTTCTCTGTGGCAGCGCTGACCAATGCCAATGGCTGCACGACACTGCAGTCCTACCAGGCCGATCTGAACCCTACGAATTCAAATTCCCGTCTAACAATCACGGAGATTACGCCGGCTACAAATGGTGTTACACTGACATGGGTGGGTGGATCTGCCGCTTGGCAGGCCTTGGAGAGTTGCACCAACCTCGTTGCCAACCAGTGGTTAGACCTGTTTACCAACACCCCGCCGACCACGTACACAACAACCGTCCAGCATATTCAAGCTGTGAGTCCCTGCAGCCGGTTTTATCGGATCCGGGCCTGGAGATAGACAGGATGCATCACACAAACACACGGTCGGGTTGGTGGATGTGCCGACGGCATGGGCACGTTCGAACGCTTTGCTGCGGGGGCATTTACGGGGTGCTCTTCCTGACGGCTAATCTTTTCCCGGTTTACGGCGCATCCAATGGGCCGAGTCAGCCGGTGCCGATGGTGCCGGAGCATGCTGTGGACATGATACTTGGCCGCCCGACCGGCACCTCGGTCGTGTTGCGAATACTCAGTAGCCGCGACGTCCTGGCGGTTGTTTCGTACGGGGTGCAGCGTGCCAGTTCCTCCGCGTTGACCGGGACTGTGCGGCTGTCGCAGGCCCAACCGCAGGAGACGCAACTGACGGGTCTTGTCCCGGACACGGCCTATGAGTACCGAATACAGGAAGAGTCGACGGGAAAACGTTTGGTCGAGGGGAGCTTTCACACGGCCAGGCCGGCTGGCGGCACGTTCACGTTCACTGTCACGGCTGACTCGCACCTGGACGACAACACGGATCCGGCGCTCTACCAGCGCACGCTCGCGGCAGCGCGCGGCGATGTGCCGGATTTTCACATCGACCTGGGCGACACCTTCATGACCGGGAAGCATGCGAGTCGCGAAAATGCCGCGCAACAGTATCTCGCGCAGCGCTATTATCTGGGTCAGATCGGTCAAGCGGCGCCGCTCTTCCTGGTTGTGGGCAACCACGATGGCGAGGAGAGCCGGCAGCTTCGTAACGGCGCCGGGAGCCTGGCGGTTTGGGCCAACGGCATGCGGAAGCGCTATTTCCCGAACCCTGTGCCCGACAGCTTTTATACGGGCAATACGGTCAAGGATCCGCTGGCTGGCACGCTGCAGGATTACTATGCCTGGCAATGGGGCGATGCGTTGTTTGTGGTGCTGAATCCATATTGGTATGCGGATGATCGGCGGGCGGACGAGCGCTGGGAGCTTTCGCTCGGCATAGTGCAGTTCAACTGGCTGAAACAGACGTTGTCCGCCAGCAAGGCCAGATTCAAGATGGTGTTTATTCATCAGCTCGTGGGCGGCAACGACCGGCAGGGGCGCGGCGGCGCAGAGGCCGCAGGGTTTGGCGAATGGGGTGGCCGGAATGCCGATGGCACCGACGGCTTTCAGGCGCATCGCCCCGGTTGGGAACAGCCCATTCATCAGCTACTGGTCAGCAATCAGGTGGCGATTGTCTTTCACGGCCACGATCATCTCTTTGCCAGACAGGAGCGGGATGGTCTGGTTTACCAGGAAGTTCCGCAACCTGGCGATCCACATGGCAACCCCCGCGCCGCAGCCGAATACGGGTATAAGGAAGGTGTCATTCTGGGGAGCCCGGGGTACATGCGGGTCAAAGTCGCGCCGGAAAAACTGTGCGTGGAGTTTGTCCGGCCGGACGGAGGTGTCGCGCATACGTACACGATGGGACAATCCCGGCACTAGCGCCATTTAAGTAATCGTGTCGCCGCGAACAGACCAATGTGGACACGAAGGGGAGGAAGGATGCACGAAGAGCCCGAAGGTTTGTTGTGTTTCTTCGCCGCTAGGCAGCGCCGAAATCGTGGCGCCTTCCAGTCGTTTGATCAGCCGTTGGTTGATCTACTCATTGGAGGGCGGCACGCCGTTGCCGCCGCCGCGTTCCTGCTGTTGGCGCTGGCGACCACTGGCACGGTTGCCGGCCAGGATGGGGAATCGGCGCGTGGGGAACGTCGTGCTCACGGAGAGCGTCCGTTGCCGGCGCTGCCGGCGGAAGTCGCGGCGTTGGACCGGCTTTCCGTGGTCCTGGGGTGTCCGACGGATCGTTCGGTGACCCTCAGTGTGCTCTCGGCCGACGCGCTGGAAGGGTATTGTGAATTCGGCAGCGCGCCTGAGGAGTATACGCATCGGACGGCCCTGACCAATTTCCCGGTTGGTCAACCAGTGGCGGTGCTGTTGGATCAACTGCCGCCGGACAAGACCTGCTCATACCGGCTGCAGTATAGGGCTCCCGGCGAAATCCGCTACACAGAAGGCGTGCCCCACGTCTTTCATACCCAGCGCGCGGCCGGCGGCACCTTTGTGTTCGAAGTGCAAGGCGACTCGCATCCGGAGCGCCCGCAGCAGTTTGATCCCATGCTGTATCAGCAGACCTTGAAGAGTGCGGCGGCGGATCAGCCGGATTTCTACCTGCTCATGGGGGATGACTTCAGCGTGGACACTCTGCAAACGATCAATGCCGATGCGGTGGCCCGTCGTTACCGCTATCAACGGTCGTTTCTTTCACTGATCGGGCAGTCGGCGCCGATCTTTCTCGTGAACGGAAATCACGAGCAAGCCGCGGTCTGCAACCTCGACGGCACGCCGTGCAATGTGGCGGTCTGGGCGCAAACTTCTCGCAATCGTTATTTTCCGCAGCCAGCGCCGGATGGCTTCTACATCGGCGATTCGACCAACGTGCCGTTCATTGGGTTGCTGCGGGATTACTACGCCTGGACCTGGGGTGATGCGCTCTTTGTGGTGATCGATCCGTACTGGCACTCGTCCATGCCGGTGGACAATGTTCTGGGCGGAGGGGCGAAGCGCGACGACATGTGGTCGGTGACCCTCGGAGATGCCCAATATCAGTGGTTTCGACAGACGCTGGAGCGCAGCCGGGCGAGGTACAAGTTTGTTTTCACGCATCATGTGCTGGGGACCGGTCGGGGCGGCATTGAACTGGCCGGCGGGTACGAATGGGGCGGTCGGAACCGGCGCGGCGAATGGGAGTTTCCGCAGCAACGCCCCGGCTGGACGCTTCCCATTCATCAATTGATGGCAACCAACAGGGTCACCATTTTCTTCCAAGGACACGACCATATCTTCGCGCACCAGCAACTTGACGGCGTCGTCTACCAGACACTTGCTCAACCGGCTGACCCCAATTACACCCGCGCCAAATGGGCCGACGATTACCGAAGCGGCGACATTCTCCCGAGTTCCGGCCGTGTGCGTGTGCTTGTGACACCAGCGAAGGTACGTGTGGAGTACGTCCGCTCATACCTGCCACGCGACGCAACCACAACGCATCCCGATGGCGAGATCGCCTTCTCCTACGAGATCCCGGCACAACAAACTTCGAAGTAACGACAACAGGACCAGCGCAACGAAGTGCCCTTGAACGTCACGTTTTACGAATCGTCACTGTCGACATGAATACGCGTCTGGACCTTTGCAAATGCCTGCGTCCATAACACCAATGATTTCATCGTAAACGCCCAGTTCCACCATCGAGGTGCCCCTTCATGCGGGAGTTCTGCTGTCGCTGGACTTCCGGCAGGATGCGTTCCCGGACGAATGCCAGGGCTTCCTGTGCGTCACGGTCCACCTCGATAATGTTCAGTCTCATTAAATCCTCTTCCGTCAGTACGATTGTCACGTGCCCCACCTTCCTTTCTGCGGTTTCAACGCGCCGTGTAAATCAGGTAAACCCCGCCCAGGAGCACCAGCCCGCCGCAAACCCGCTTCAAAATTACCGCGCCCTTGGACTTCTCATTCCAGTCCAGGTAGTGCTGCACCACCTCTGTGAACGTCCCCGCCAGCACAATCACGGCGCAGTGCCCCAAACCGTACAACAGAAGCAGCAGAATGCCGTAAATCAGGTTCGTCGCCGCCAATTTGAATGTTACGGCCAGCATCGGGGCCATGTAGGCGAAAGTGCACGGCCCCAGCGCGACCCCGAACACCAAACCTAAAACGAAAGCCGCCAGCAACCCCTTGCGCTTCATGCCGGGCTGTGCCGCGCCAGGCATTGGCAGGCGGATCGCATCGAGCAGATAAAGCCCGACCACAAAGAAGATCGCCGCCACAAAATAGTTCCCGTAGCGTCCTACATCCCCAAGCATACGCCCCGCCGCCGCCGTAATGATGCCAATCACACCAATGGTGATCAGAATGCCCAACGCGAAGAGAAAAGAGATCCCGAATGCGCGTCGCGTCGCGATCCGCCCCTGTTGGCCGATGAATCCCACAATCAGCGGAATACTAGCCAGATGGCAGGGGCTCAACACGATACTGAGCACGCCCCATGTGAATGCGGCACACAACGCCAGACCGGCCGAACCTTCGACCGCGCGTGACAACCAGGTAAACAGTTGTTCCATTCGAACCGATCCTATTTCAGATTCACGCCCAGTTCCTTCCACTTGGCCAGGATGTCTTCTTTGGAGACGAAACCCTCGTGGCGGAAGACCTCATTGCCGTTGGTCCCGATGAAGACCTGGGTCGGAATCATTCGGATCTGGTAAGTCTTGCCAGCATCTGGATTCTGCCACACATCAATGACCTGCACATCCAGACGGCCAACGTAGTTTGATTTTAACTCGTCGAGAATCGGCGCCATCAGTTTGCACGGAATGCACTTCCCCGCGCCGAGATCAACCAACTGCGGCAATCGTGTATTCGGCGCAGAATTCGGCGGCCTGAGTGCTTGGGGCGTTCCAATTTCGCGTCCGCCCACGACCACCGCTGCGCGCCCGCCACAACAGGCCGACGGACCATTGCCCGCGAGTTTTCCGAATACCACCACGCCCGCCACCACGGCCAAAACCATCCAAATCCACTTGGTCTTGCCGCCGCAACTGTTGCAGGAATCCCCGTTCGGTTTATTCTCTTCTGTGTCGCTCATGTGTCCCGTCCTTTCTCAGCAAACCAGTTTTGCCGCCCCGGCCGAAGCCACCTTCGTGATGACATCGAGCGTCGGCGGTGTCATGCCTTTGGTCATGCCCAGGTCGGCGAGTTGCAGGTGCTCATACGTTTTGAATCCAGCTTGTTCAAGACTGTTCTTCACACAGTTGAGAGGACAGCCGTCAATCGCCAGAATCCGGGAGGCCAACTGCGTCGTCGCCATGATTCCGGGCACCCGCCCGCCGATTCCCGCCAGACAGAACATCTTGCCTGCGCCGTCCTGGGTCAGTTTGCGCGCCGCCTGGTCGGCAACCGCGCCCACATCCGCCGCCCCGGAACACGCGAAGATCAACTTCGGCGCGCCTGCACATACACACGTTGTCTTGTCACTCATGGTCGCTCTCCTTGGTTTGTCCTCACACGAGGACCTTCTTGATGTCATCCGCGCTCAGCACCCTACCAGCGCTTTTCACTTGCCCGTCGACCACGAGGGCCGGCGTGGTCATCACACTGAACTTCATAATGTCCTGAATCTTCTCCACCTTTTCGATCGTGACCTCGATGCCCAACGCCTTCACGGCCGCCTCGGCATTCGCCATCAGCAACTTGCACTTCGGGCAACCGGTGCCCAGGATTTGAATCTTCATCGCTCGCCCCCAGTTTCAAGTCGCCAGTTTCAAGTTTCCAGTCTCACCCCTACATCACCGCGTTGAACACGTAACCCACAATTAGGATGCCCAACGCCACCACACCGAAGAATGTCAGCAGCAACTTCTTCGTGAGGACCTTTCGCAGGATCACTGCTTCCGGCAGCGAAAGGCCGATCACGGCCATCATGAAAGCCAATACGGTGCCCAGTGCCGCACCTTTTCCAAGCAAGGCTTGCACAATCGGGATAATCCCGGCCGCATTCGAGTACATGGGAACGCCCAGAATCACCGCCGCCGGCACCGCCCACCAGGCGCTCTTGCCCATGAATGAGGCCAGGAACCCTTCCGGCACGTACCCGTGGATGCCGGCTCCCACCGCGATGCCGAGCAGCACGTACAAACATACTTTGCCGACAATATCACGGACAGAGTCGATGCCGAACCCGATGCGTGCACCCCAATCCAACACGGCTTCGTCGCTCACCGTCCCGGTCTTGGTCTCATAAACCCACGGTTCCACCCACTTCTCCAGACGCAACCGTCCAATGATCCATCCGGCCAGGATTGCGATGGCCAACCCCATGCCGGCATAGATCGCAGCCACCTTCCAGCCAAACAGGCCAAAGAGCAGAACCAGTGCGACCTCATTGATCATGGGGGAGGCGATCAGGAAGGAGAACGTGACGCCGAGCGGCACGCCTGTGGTCACGAAACCGATGAACAGGGGCACCGCCGAACAGGAACAGAAGGGAGTCACGATCCCGAGTAGGGCCGCCAACACGTTGCCCACGGATTCCCGTTTGCCGGCCAGAATGCGGCGCGTACGTTCCGGAGTAATAAACGACCGCACAATGCCCACACCAAAGACCACCAGCGTCAGCAACATCAGCACTTTCGGCGTCTCGAACAGAAAGAACTCGACCGTTCGCCCAAGGTGCCCCTCACGGTTCAGGCGCAAAAGACCATAAGTCGCCCAAGCCGCGGTCGACGCCAGCACTCCGTACAAAGCCACCCAAAGGACAAGGCCCAGCACTAGCCACAGCACCATTCGGCGCAAACTGGATGTTTCCTTGTTCATTTTCCGCGACGGCTCATTCCGCTAAGAGAGGCAATCTGGTCCTTCGCCGTCTTCTTAAGCACTTTCTCGGCGCACGCAAAGAAGTCCACCACACACGGGCAACGCAGACTGTAGAAAACCTGCAATCCGCGTTTCTCGTTCGCTACGATTCCGGCGTTCTTCAGGACGGCCAGGTGCTTCGAAACCGTCGAGAGATCCGCGCCGACCAGATCCCGCAACGCGCAAACGCACGCTGGCGCCTTGGCTAGTTCGTCCACCATCAGAAGACGTGCAGGGTGGGCGAGCGCCTTGATGATCCGCGCCCGCGCCTCATAGATCGCCCGTTGCTTCGCGGTCATGTCCGAATACCCCCTAAAACTACTTGGCTATTATGCCAAGTAACCATGCAGAAGACAAACAGATACTTCCTCGACTACCCAATCCCATTCCGACCAGCGCCAACCCTTTACTGCACACGAACGCGGGTTGCGCAGCAAACCGGATGTTGCTATATTCCTAACTAAGGCAGACATAAGAATAACACGGAGCAGGCAAACCGGTGCCCCAAGCAACAGGTGAGGAGAACATAAAAACCGATCATCCCGCCACGAAGAGCCGCCTTTGTCCTTCCGTACTATGGCTGGCACTGGCTGCCGGTTCCGACCAATGAAAAACGCGCCCACGCTCACCAATGAAGTCCGTGCGTTCCGCGACCGGCGCGGCTGGTCCCAGGAGAAATTGGCGCAGCGGGCCGGCATCTCCCGGCCCGAGGTCAGCGCCATCGAGACCGGGCGTCTGCTGCCTTCCGCCTCCGCTGCCATGGCGCTGGCGCAGGTGTTCGGCTGCGCGGTGGAGGGCCTCTTTCACCTGACAAAGGAGATCGACGGCAACCAGCCGCGTTGGGCTTGGCTGCCGCCGCAAGTGCCGGCGCGAATCTGGGTGGCGCGCTTTCACGACAACTGCCGCATGTACCCGGTGGAGGCCGGCGATCTCGGCTGTATTCCGCACGATGGCGTCTGGGACGGCCGCCGCCTGCAGATCGATTCCTCCGCCACGGCGGCGCGTACGCTGGTGCTGGCCACCTGCGATCCGGCCGTCGGCCTACTTTCTGCGGAACTGGCGCGCACCGAAAACATCCGCCTGATCGCCTTGCGGCGCTCCAGTCGCGACGCCATGCAACTCCTGGCTGCCGGACTTGTGCATGGCGCGGGGATGCACCTCGTGGGAAAGTCTGCGGGTGTTTATGGAGACAAGAAAGATACCGGCAGCGCATCGACTGCCCAAGCGCCGGTGGTGCGCATTGCGGAGTGGGAGGAAGGCGTGGTGCTGCGGTCGCCACCACATGCCGGTGGGATCAAGGCCACGCTGCAGAAAGGCCGTCGCTGGGTGGGGCGCGAACCGGGATCAGGAGCGCGCCAGTGTCAGGATCTCGTGCTGGAAGAGCACGCGGATCCACACCGTACGGTTGACAGCCACTGGGCAGTCGTCGAGGCCGTGCGCTCCTCCTGGGCTGATGCTGGCATTGCGCTGCGCCTGCCGGGCGCGCAGGCAGGACTGGCCTTTCTCTCCGTGCGCAAGGAACCCTACGATATCCATTTTGCCCCGGAGTTCGCAGCGGATTTCCGGTACGCGGCGTTTCTGCGGGTGGTGCAGTCTAGACACTTCCGCGAACTGATGGCCGGACTGCCGGGATACTTTACGTCCCACACAGGCGAAGTTCGAAAAGAGAGATTCTGTGGTGTCCCAAACAGACCAAACCCGCCATCGTCTTTTGCATCGGCAAGTTTTTCAACCGTGCCTGTCCCTTTTGTGAACCCACAGACGTAAATGTTGTAGTGGCGGTTGGTTCGCCGACAAAAATAACAAGACACATGCACGTGAACAGAAGAAAGGCCGAGGATTGTGAAAAAGCACCGCGCGGCATACAGGGTTATTGCAAGTGCAATGTTTTCGGGCACACTCGTTATGACTGCACTCGGCGCGGACACGAACAGCGCGCCCGCGGCACCTTCGACCAGCCCCTCCAACCGGGTGACGCAACTGGGCGAGTTCCTGGTGGAGGCGCCTCAGGTGACACGTAACCTGCTCCAAACGCCGACGGTTGAATCCGCCTCCCTCGATATTGCCACCTCCGTCGTGGAAGAGGATGCCATCCGACTGCAGGACGCCGCCACGCTGGTGGAGGCGATGGACTACTCCACCGGCATCTTCACCGAGCAGCGCGGCCGCAAGGAGAAGACGCTCTCCTCCTTCCGTGGTCAGATCTACCCATACCCCGATTTTGCACTGAACGGGGTCTGGCAACGCTCCTTCTGGGAAGTGCCGTCGTTCTTCCCAGCGGCGGCCATCGGGCGAATCGAAATCCTGCGCACCGGCGGCGCAATCCTCGTGGGGCCGAACTCGGGGCTGGTCGGCGCTATCAACATCGTGCCGCGCCGATTTCAGGAAGACACCACGCTGCTCAACGTCGAAGGCGGAAGCTACGGCACGCTCAATTCATCCTTGATTCACGGTGGCCGTCTGGAGCATGGCGATTACACAGTTGGCGTGAGCCACCAGTCCACCGACGGACCACAAGGCGAAAACGCGGGACAGCTGTTCGACTCGGTTTTTGGCACGGGCGGTTGGGATCTCTCGGACAACGTGCATGTGGAGTTCACGGGGTACTACATGACCGGAGAACGGGAGTTGCGCCGCGTCAACTCCCTCGGCACGCTCAAATCGCAGAAAACGACCGAATCGTTCGATCCCTGCACGACCTACGGCGGCATCCTGCGCACGCTCGTGAAACACGACGAAGATTCCAGCACGGAGTTCGACCTCGGCTACGCCTACCGCGGGGCGGATTTCAACGCGCGCACGCCCACGAACACAGCCCTCACTGTGTACCAGAACACCGAGAACACCGAGACCGACTGGGAATACAACGCGGGCATTCTGCATGCGCACAAGTTGACGGACGACAACACGCTGCGCGTGGGCGTGCAGTACAACCACTGGGAGTGCCCCGATGGGAAGCGGAGCTTTGTCGGCAAGCGCATGGATATCCACACCGTGTCGGGCGTCCTTGTGGACGAACAACAGTGGGACTGCCTGACGCTGGACGCCGGGGTGCGTGTGACGCGAAACTACTACAACGACTACACCGAACAGAACTTCAACATCGTTGGGGATTCGATGTCTAGCCGCGAGATCGAGAACGAGTGGGGTGTGCCTACGGTCATCGGGACGCTCGGCGCCAAGTATCAACTTACGAAACCGGTGGCGCTCTACGCCCATGCGGCTGCCGGCGCGGTGGATGCCCCTCCCGGTGCCGTCGCGCTGGGCACCAACAGCGTGGAACGCGAGACGCGCCTGATTCTCGACGCCGGCATCGGCATCGAAGACCGCGCCTTCGGAAGTGCGAAGATTGGCGGGTTCGCCGTGTTCCGCCAGAACGCCATTCTGCTGAACACCACTACGATCAAAGACGATGGCGAGACGTTCAACATCTACGAGAACGCCGACGTACGCCAATACGGCCTGGAAACGGAGTATCAGTCGGTCCAGTTCCTCGAGACGTTCAAATTCTTCGGGAATGCCACGCTCATGGCATCCGAGAAATCTATCGACGGCGAGTGGACCATTTATCGCGAGATCCCGAACATGGTTGCCGCCGCCGGTGTAAATGCGGCGTTCGGTCGTTTCGATGTCAACGTGTTTGGAAAATACGTATCCAAGTTCGAGAACCGGCGGTTTGCCGCCGATAAGCAGTATCACGACTTGGGCAATTTCGTGAACCTGAACGTGACGGCGGGCATGTCCTTCGGGAGCGAACGCGCGACGCGCGTGTATGTCGCTCTCAAGAACATTCTTGACGACAAGTTCTCGACCGTGGTGGGCTACCCGGACTACGGGTTCCAGGTCTTTGCCGGTCTGGAGCACAGGATGTGAACTGCAACCGGTAGGGGAAGGTTCGATGAATACGCTGCAAATCTCGATGCGCGAAATGGTGCGCCGCAAACGTGGCGTCCTGCTGCCGCTGACGGTGGTGTGGTGTGTCGTCAGCATTCTGGTCACGGTGTGGACCCTGCGCGACGCCAGCATGCAGCGCGTGCGCCGAGTCATGGCGCAAATGGGCAACAACCTGCTGTTTGTCCCGCGCGACGCGTCCGTCAGCGATTACTACGCCGCCACGGGCGTGCAGGCGGAAATGCCGGAGGACAGGGCCATGTTCCTGGCGACCGGCTGTCCAGTCACCCGCAAGCACGCCACGCACTTCGTCGAAAAATTGCAGCGCCGCGTCACGGTCCAGGGCGCGGAGATCGTGCTGACGGGATTCCATGTGATCCACGGCGAACATCGCCCCGGCGCACCCCAGCGGCGCCGCAGTTTTCTCGATGCGCCGCTGGACAAGGGCGGCGCCATCTTCGGCAGCGAGGCCGCCAGACTGGCCAAGGTCAAGACGGGCGATGTGTTCGCCGTGGACGGACTGGAGTTCACGGTGACGCAGGTACTCCCCGAGTTTGGTGTCCTGGACGACCTGCGCGTGTGGGTGCGCCTCGACGAGGCGCAGGCACTGACCGGCAAAAAAGGGGTGATCCATGGCGTGGATGCTCTGGGATGCCTCTGCGCCGGTCCGTACTTTGACAGCATCGTCGCCGAGACGGCGCAGAAATTGCCGGACCTGCGCATGGTGCATTGGCGTTTGGTCGCCGACACGCGCGAGAAGAGCCGTCAGGCCGTGGAGGGCCTGGGCGCACTGGTAGGCCTCATCGCGGCGCTGCTGGGCGCGATCGCCATCTGGACCGCCGTGACCGGCGAACTCCGCGAACGGCGCAGCGAGATCGGTGTGCTCTCCGCCATGGGCGCCGGCGGCGGAAGAATCTTCCTGCTCTTTCTGCCGAAGATGGCGCTGGTAGGAATCGTGGGTGGCGCCTTGGGCTGGGGTGCGGGAACCGCGCTGGCCGTGTGGGCCGGTCCGGCCTTGGCCGGTCTGGGTCCGGATGTCCCGGTGCTCGTGCTGATCGGCCTGCTGCCCTGGGCGATGGTGTCCGGGTTTCTCCTGGCTTTGGCTGCCGGCGGCGCTGCCATCTGGCGCGCGGTGCGGATCGATCCTGTGGACGCGCTTCGGGAGTTGTGACCTATGACGATACGAGCAGAAAACATCGGGCGGGTTTATGGCGACGTCAAAGGCGGAGCGGTCACGGCGCTTGCGGATGTGTCCATGCGCGTGGCCGGCGGCGAGTGCGTAGTGATCCTGGGCCCGTCCGGAAGCGGCAAGAGCACATTGCTCAACATGCTGGGAGGCTTGGCCGTTCCAACTGCGGGCCGCGTCCTGCTGGACGACATCGATGTATACGCCCTGTCAAAGTCCCGGCGCGCGAAATTGCGCCGCGAGACGATCGGCTTCGTATTCCAGAGCTTTCATCTCGTGCCCTTCCTGACGGCGGAAGAAAATGTGCGCGTCTCCCTGGCGCTACGTTGCGGTTCCCGCGCCGCCACGTCCGCGGCCGCGCGCGGGCTGCTGGACCGCGTAGGACTGGCGGCACGCGCCCGGCACCTCCCGGATCAGCTTTCGGTGGGGGAGCGGCAGCGGGTGGCGCTGGCCCGGGCTGTGGCCGGGTCACCGGGGATCATTCTGGCGGACGAACCAACTGGCAACCTCGACCCCCAGTCTGCAGCCAGCGTCTCCGACTATCTCCGGCAGTTCCGTGACGAAGGGACCGCCGTGATCGTGGTCACCCACGACGACCGACTCACCGCCATCGCCGACCGCACGCTGGCTCTTCAGGCCGGCCGGTGCAGTGCGCGCGTGGGTTCCGTGTAACGTTTCCTTCGTTCGCGGAGCCACGCCATGCAACCAACTGCATCGCGTGCGGCAAGTATAGGAGCGAATGCCCCATGGGCGCGTTGAGAATGGAGGACAACCCGGGCTGAACCTTGACTCCCATCGACGCCGCGCCTAAACTGTCTTTCCAACGGACATGAAGCGTCTAATCGCCAGTCTGGCTATGGTTGCTTTCATCGTCGGCATGCTCCTCTTGCCGGTGGTGCATCGTTTGCACTGCGACGACTCCGCTACCCACCACGAAGCCGATTGTCCCGTCTGCCATCTGGCGAATGCCCCACTCAACGCGGCGGACACGACCGTCGCAGTCGTCAACACACCGCCGCCCGCCGAGGCATGTCCGGTGCCATACCGGACCGCGTTCATCGCTGCCACCTCGCATGACGCCACGCAGGCGCGTGCTCCTCCTGCTGCCTGACCGCATCTCTGGTCAGGTGTCCATGCGCGCAGGTCGCCCACCTGCGCCGTGTTGTAGTTCCAAACAGGAGGAATCCATGCGTTTTCCACGATTGTGCAGCTTCATGCTCATATTTCTGGCGTTGAGCGGAACCCGCGGAATGGCCGCCGACGAGTCCGCCACCACGAACGTGCTGGAAGAGGTCCGCCTGTTGCGGGCGCGCCTCGATGTTCTGGAAAAGAAACTGGCGGAGGTAACCGCAAAACAAGACACCCCTGTCACCACCAGCGCCCCGATGGTCGCCGTCGCGCCGACAGCACCGCCGCCCCCCATGGCGCTCCTGGCCCTTCCATCAACCGGAGTCTCTGGCAGCAAGGCCGGCGCCGCCTACATGAACATGAGTTTCGATGTTCTGATGAACGCTGGTTGGGCCTCCACACCGGACGTGGGGTCCATTCAACCGGGCGGCCACGACCCCTCGCAACGGGGTTTCTCACTCAAGAATGCCGAGGTCGCATTGGACGGCGCCGTCGATCCGTACTTCAAGGGGTTCGCAAACATCGTCATGTTCACGCAACCAGACGAAAGCACCGGTATCGAACTGGAGGAGGCCTACGTCCTAACCACGAGCCTGCCGGAAGACCTGCAGATCAAAGCCGGCCGGTTTTTTGCCGAGTTCGGTCGGCAGAACAACCAGCACCCGCATACCTGGGCCTTCGTGGACCAGCCGCTCGTGCTCAACCGCATGTTCGGCGAGGACGGCCTGCGCCAGAACGGCATCCGGCTCTCCTGGCTCGCCCCCACACCCAACTACACCGAACTGATGCTGGGCGTGTTCAACGGGCAGGGGTCGGACGCCTTCAGCTTCCGATACCCCGGGGCAGTCGACGCCGACGGCGTGTCGCGCCTCTACGGCCGCGCAACCGTTGATCGCCAACTGAACAAACTGGGTGACATGCTCCTCGTGCCGCGCATCATGACATCCTTCGATCTCACGGACGAACAAACCCTCGTCCTCGGCGCGTCCGCGGCTCTCGGCCCCAACGACACCGGCGAGAACTGCCGCACGCTCGTCTATGGCTCCGACGTCTTCTGGAAATGGAAACCAGCCAATGCCGAGGGCGGCTGGCCTTTCGTCACCTGGCAGACCGAAGTTCTCGGTCGCAATTTTCAGGCAGGCGCCGACCCGGCCGCCGGCCTGCCGGCCGAAACCCTCCACGACTGGGGACTCTATTCCCAGGTGCAATGGGGCTTCGTGCAACGCTGGGTTCTCGGTCTGCGCGGCGAGTACGTCACTGGCGACACCAGCGTCAGCCCCGCCGCCAACGAAGAACGGCCAACTTCGGAACGAGTCTCCCCCAACATTACCTGGTTCCCCACCGAGTTCAGCAAACTGCGACTTCAGTACAACCACACCTGGCGTGACAACCTGAAGGACGAAGACGCCATCTGGCTGCAACTCGAGTTCATGCTCGGCGCCCACGCCGCCCACAAGTACTAACCCCCTGCTTCAGGAGTTCTAGCCATGCACAACACGCATTCACTTCTGTTCCTCACCGTTTGGTCCGCTCTGTCCGTTCTCCCCGTCTTTGCGGCCGACAAACTGAAGGTCGTCGCCACCACCCCGGAGTTCGGCGCCATCGCCGCCGAGATCGGCGGCGACTTTGTTCAGGTCGTTTCACTTGCCAAACCGACCGAAGACGCCCACTTCGTGGATGCCAAACCCAGCCACGCCATAAAACTGTCGCGGGCCGATGTCCTCGTCGAAGGCGGTGCGGAACTGGAAACCGGATGGCTCCCGCCCCTGCTCGACAATTCGCGCAACGCAAAACTGGCGGCGGGTCAACCGGGCCATGTCGCCTGCGCGGAAGGACTGGCGCTCCTGGAAGTACCATCCTCGCTCGACCGCTCCATGGGCGACTTGCACGCCATGGGCAACCCGCACTACATGACCGACCCCGCCAATGCTCTCCACGCCGCCGCGCGCATCTGCGAGGCGTTCTGCGCAGTCGACGCGGCGCATGCCGACACCTACCGCGCGCGGCTGGTCGCATTCACCAACCGCCTCAACGAGCGCCTGACCGTCTGGCAACAGCAACTGGCCCCGTACCAAGGCCGCCGGCTTGTGGCCTTTCACAACTCGTGGCCATACTTCGCGCACCGTTTCGGTCTGCGGATAGACATCTTCCTCGAACCCAAACCCGGCATACCGCCGTCACCGGCGCACCTGGCGGAAGTGATCACGACCATGAAGGCCGAGAAGATCAACGTCATCCTCCTCGAACCGTACCAGAACCGTCGCACGGCCGAAACCGTGGCCGACAAGACCGGCGCCGTGATTGTACCGGTCACACAGTATCCCGGCGGCATCAAGGGAACCGAAGCCGGTTACATCCAGATGATGGACAGCATCGTCGCCGCAGTTGCTCAGGCGCTGAAAGCCAACGAGACCCCGAAAGGCGGGAACCCGTGAGCGAAGCCTTCGAGATTATGCGCTGGCCGTTTCTGGCCTGCCTGCTGCTGCCCGGCCTGCTTGTCTACTTTGGTCTGCACATTGTCCGGCGCGAGATCATCTTTGTGGATCTCGCGCTGGCCCAGGTCGCGGCCTTCGGCATCTGTCTTGCCATCCTCCTCGGCCACGACGCTCACGATTGGCAGACCACCGCCTGGTCGGCAGGCTTCACACTCGTGGGCGCGGCGCTACTGACTCTCACGCGCCCCAGTGGCAAACGGGTGCCGCAGGAAGCCCTCATCGGCATCGTCTACGTCGTGGCTGCCGCGGCAGGCCTCCTCCTGCTGAGCCGCAGCCCCGAAGGCAACGAGGAGTTGCGCAAGACCCTGGTGGGGGAGGTCCTGCTCGTCCGCCCCAGCGAAGTCCTGCGCACCTTCGCGCTGTTTGTGGCTATCGGTGCCGTGCTGGCACTCCTCCGCCGGCAGTTCCAGTTGCTGACGTTCGACCCGCAACAGGCGCGGGAGAAAGGCATGCGGTTATGGCTCTGGGATTTCCTTTTCTACGCGCTCTTCGGCGCGGCTGTGACCAGTTTTGTCCGCATGGGCGGCGTATTGCTGGTCTTCTCGTACCTGATCATCCCCGCCGTCTGCGCCAGGCTGGTCGTGAAGTCTCTTGCGGTCCAACTCGCACTGGGCTGGATCGTCGCCACAGTAGCCAGCGTCGGTGGACTCTACAGCTCCTACCGCTTGGACCTGCCCACTGGCGCCGCCATTGTCTGCTCGCTCGGTTTGGCACTACTTCTGACGGGCCTTTGGCGCGCTGCCGCCACAGCAAAAGCCAGAATCTCAAACCAATGAAGCGCTCTCGTCGACCTCTGACTGCCAACATCCTTGCACGATCCGCAAAAAATACCCGTTGACATGTTATGAACATACGTTCATAATGGCGTTGTCTTTTTAAGGAGCACTCAATGCCGCGACCCTGCTGTCTGCGCCACGTCGGCCAAACGCCAAGTGCCCAGTACTTCAAGCCGGCCGGGATTCCGATCCGCATGCTGGAGGAAGTCGTCCTGGGTCTTGACGAACTCGAAGCCTTGCGCTTGGCAGACCTGAACGGCCTTTACCAGGAAAAGGCTGCCGAACAGATGAAGATTTCCCGCCCGACTTTCTCCCGGATCGTGGAGCAGGCGCGGCGGAAAGTGGCGGACGCCCTCATTCACGGCAAGGCGCTTCGCTTGGAAGGTGGTGCCGTGGTCATGAAAGAAGAAGAGACAATGCCAGCAAGAGATGGAACAGGACCAGTCGGAAGAGGCCGGGGCAGGGGGCGCGGCCCCTGCGGTTGCGGTCAGAACAAAGGCCCGCAGGGTCGCGGCGGCGCGGGCTTCGGCCCGGGCGCCCGTCGACGCCGCGGCCAGGCGTTCGCAGTCCCTGCCACCCCTCAGGAAACAGCAAAACCAGTTACGACCAAAGGAAAGTAGGAAACATGAAAATCGCCATCCCCGTTGCTGATTATCGCGCACTTGAAAGCCAGGTCTATGGGCATTTTGGCTCGGCCCCTGTCTTCGCGCTGGTGGACTCCGAAACCATGGACATTAAACCGGTGGGCAATCGCGACCACGGTCATGTCCACGGTGCCTGTAGCCCGTTAAAAGCTCTCGCGGGCGCCAAACCCGACGCCATCATCGTCGGCGGAATCGGCATGGGTGCCTTGCTGGGCCTTCGAGCCGCCGGAATGAAGGTGTACCGCTGCACCGAGGGCACGGTGGCCGACGCCGTGCGTCTGCTCAAGGACAATAAACTGGAGGAGATCGACGACACGGGTGCCTGCGCTGGCCACGGCGGCGGCCATACCTGCCACCACCAGTAACCACACGCGGATCAAGACCTCACAATCCACACACGGAGGTCGGCCTCTGTGACCACCGAAAAACGCCAGGCACGCATGCGCGCTCTCCAGGCGCGCCATCACCCTTACTGCTTTTTTTGCGGTGCGCAGAACAGGCACAACTAAGCGGTTCCTTTGAGTGGCACGGCGAGTTTTTGGTGAACGCCGGCCACGATAATCTCTGCGGCCGCCTCCACGGTCAGTTCGGCCGTGTTGACAACGATGTCATAGTTCAGAGGGTCTTTTAGGTCTCGACGATAATGCCGATGGATCATCCGTGCGCGCTCACGGTCCGATTCCTCTACCTCTGCCTGTGCGGCTTTCCGTGTCAGTTTCTTGCCGTCTGCGACCCGTTGAATTCGCACCTCCATCGGCGCAACCATTCGCACCTGCAGGCCAAATGGAGTGGGTAAAATATATTGCGCGCCGCGGCCCACAATGACCACGTCTCCCTGATGACCCAGGACGAGAACAATCTCCCGCAGTTTGGCCAGGTAACTCGTCGTGTCGATGCACTGAGGGTCAAGGAACGCACAGACAATATCGTCGATCATCCCCCTGTCGGACTCATCCAGACTTTCGATCAATTCGCGCCGTACGCCGGCCTTTGCAGCGATGGCGTCCACGATCTGGCCGTCGAACAGTTGCCAACCCAGGCGCGCGGCGGTCAGTTGGCCAACCGCATGGCCACCGGCCCCCTTTTCGCGGGAAATGAGCAGATAGGGACCGAAGGCCAACTTGCCCTTCTTCCCCCTTTCCGACCGCTGGGCTTGTTCTGCGCGGATTTCGGAGGCTCGATAGAGGGCGATCTGCCTTCGGACAAGATCTTCAATATCGAGCCTCGAATAGTCCGGATGGTCGATCGGCGGCAGAGCAGGTTGGATCGATGTTGTTTTGTCCTTTTTCATCTTGCCTCCGAATAGGATTAACTGAGATTTCCCATTCTGCCTTGCTGCACACGAACACCACAGGGCATTCAGTCTGATTGACCGTGATGGTATCACCTCTCGGGTTGCCGACAAGACCTTTTCCGCTCCGCGACCGTGCTTTTCGGCTGCGGAGGACCATCGTTTGAACCGCGAAGGCGTTCGACATCGTCTCGATCCCGGACATTGGACATTGAAACCCACCCGCCGGAGCCACGCCCGCAGTGTAGCGGCGGCTGTGTCAGCCGCCGTCGCACTCACTAGCCCACACCACCCACCACATTCGCAACACCAACCGCGGCTCGTAACAAGCGTGCGCGCGTGTCACAAACAGCAAGCCAAACGAACGGCATCCCCGCCCGGACGCAAACCACTCGAAACGGCCTTGTCTTCCAGACCCCACAGACCTAGACTCCGCTCATTGTTCCCATGAATGGATTTGGAGTGCGTACTCCCACCAAACTTCTCCGAAGTTGAGGAAGGCGCGCATAGAACTGAAGGAGCGGCGATGCTGCACAGAAAGACCTGTTTGTTGTTTCTCGGTCTGGCGGGACTGTTTCTTGCCGGGTGTGCGGCGTTCCAAACATCGACCACGCAAAATCTGCCCCTTGCTACCGAAGGGAAACCCTCTGCGAGCCAGGCACTGATTACCATTGAAGGCACACCCTCCTATTCCGGACTAGTCAAAATGTATGCCATCAGCGTGTATGACAACAAAACCCTCGTGGGAAAGGTGGGGCCAAACGGGAAACTAGTGTGGTTGCGAGACCCCGGCCGGATGGTCCTTACCCTGGGGGTGGACAGTGTTTATGGCGCAGATTGGTGTTTGGGCAGGATTCACACGGTTGAGGCCGGAAAGACCTATACCTTCAAGGTACAATCCGCAGGACTCCGTTACGCCATTGCGGGACCCGGCATCTCAATAGAAGCTGAACAGACGGCGAAGTTTCTCGCGGCCTGGAAGACGCTAAGACAAGGCATGTCCGCGGGCGAAATCGCTCGCTTTCCCGGCTTTCAAGTTCCTGCAGTTTCATCGGCGGGAAAGGATGCCATCGGCAATTCGTGGTACCTTCTCGACTATTGCCTTGGATTTAACCAAGGAAAACTGTCGACCTGGAGTTTGGAGATAAATGTTCCTTGCCCATCGTGCCAGCATCGGGTCACTGCGCCATGCACAACCGGCAGTAAACGAGAACTGCTGTTTGTATGTCCATCGTGCGGACAATATCTCAACCCAACCGCGCAGGATTAGCGAGGCAAGACAAAAAATTGTGAAAGCTGGAAACCATGAAGCGCACAATCACAAATGTCCTGTCCTGTCATTTCATCAGATATTTATGTCTGATGTTGTTATTCATTGCTTGCGGCTGCAATCCATCAAATGACAGGCATGATCGCAAGAAAAGAAACGCGTTGTTCAAGGACGTAACAAGCCAGTTCCTCTCAAAAAAGGATGCCCCCAGGATAACTGACAATGGGCAGGCACGCTGTGTTGAGGAAGAAGTGGGCAAAATGCCCACACTGTGCTTGGTTGATGGCGAACCGTTTTTTCTGGAATCTCGTGTGGCAGCTCCGACTGACTCCATGCAGGTGCAGTATCTTATTGAAGTTTCCGTTGAGATAAAAAACGGAACATTCTATAAGACGGTGCGCGACTTTAACGGCGCAGAGAAGCGGCAAGATGTTGCCGCTGGAACAGACAGAGTATACAAGGCTTCTTGCTATAAGGTGACACGTTCGCAGGATGGGAAATACCAGTTTCAGTATTTCGGGAGTTCATACATTGCCCACGAACTCGACAGGAATGCCGCTGACGAGACCGACATGATTATTCATTGGGTGTCAAACTACATAAAAAACCATGATCGAGAACAGGACAGACCTTTCGCTGTCGACTATGAAACGCAGAAAGCGCTTGAACAACTTAACAAGAAATGAACCGACATAAGACGTCAATGGGACGTCCGCAACGTCACTACAGGAACTCGCGGTGTTTGTTTATTTGCCGCCGTCTGGAGGCTTGATCGTACAGTTATCAGACGTAACACCGTTCTTACACGGTTCCGTCCCGTTTTGCGGCTGGCCGGATCGGATGTACTCAATCCGCACCTGTTCCGGCGATACCGTGACGCGTACATGACCTGAGTTGCCGATAAAGGTTCCCCGCTTGTAGCCGTAGGCATCGAGATCGCGGATCCGATCGTTCCCGGCAAAACTCGGCTGGGGGACCATCAGGTACACAATCCCGTCAAGTTCCTGCCGTGCGTAGAAATTATCATGCGCCTTGAATACGGCCGCCACATGGTTGCGCACGAGCAATGCATGAACCGGCGCGTCCCATCCGGGGCGATGTTCCCGGAAGCCTTCACTGTTGTCCGCATTCTTGCCACCCCATTCATTCCCTGCCGCCACCTCCACCCCGCCGCGCGCAGCCTGGTCGCCGCAGAGGAGGTTGTGGATGAGAACAAACTTAAACCTGGCATGGCTTTGCGCCAGTGTCTGGGCCAGCCATTGATATTGCGTCAGCCCCAGTGACCACCCCCAGCCGTCACGGCTGCCCTGCGCCTGCGTGGAATGTCCGAAGGGATCGAGCACCACGAAGAGCGCATCACCCCATTCCCAGGCGTAATAATTCTGGGGCAGGCCGCAGTACGGCTTCGGCGCTGTGTTGCCGCAATAGAACGCATCAGGGACCGGATTGGGAAAGTATCGCGTCCGCATCCGGGTCGACCAGACCGACAGGCTTTTTTCCGAGCCATCGTCATAACGGGCGCTTTCGCCGTCGTGGGTGCCCAGCGCGAGAAACAGCGGCACGGAAGGACCGATGAGCCCCAGATAATAACGCTGGGCCAGATATTGGCAGGCCGCCTCGTCGCGCGTGGCGTGCTTGTCGGTCATGAAGAGATTGCCAAGATCGATGTGAAAATCAGGCTGGTCGGCCCGGATGTTGGCCAGGGTCTGACGATACACCTCCGGAGTGGTGGGCTCGTCCAGATGCGCATCTGCCGTCATGGTAAAAGTGAAATTGCCGCCGGCCGGGCGTGCGGTGTGAAAAGTATATTCCGGGCTGTTGGTAAAGGTCGCAGTGCCGGGACTGCGGAAACGGAATTGGTAAAAATAGCGGGCATTGGCTTGCAAGCCGTCGATTGCCAATTCGCACGGGACATCCTTTTTGAATACCTGCACCGGGCTCTGCCGCGCATACACGCCCGGCTGCATTCCGTATGCCATCAACCCCTCGATGTCCTGATAGGCCAGAATGCTGCAGGTGATGGCGTTTGTTTCCGGACGTGCCAGAATGATGTCGAACGGATGGGCGGGGACTGCAACCTGGAATACGTTGGAGGCTTGCTGGTCGTGGCCGCCGCGGCCGGGTTCGCGCGCGGAAACGGGTGGGATGCAGCAGATCGCGAGCAGGACCATGGCTTGTGCTGCTGAATGGCGGACTCGTAGCGCCCACCCAGTTTCTTCGTTGTTACGGGAACTACACATGGCTGACCTTGGGCTTGATGGTGTAACTGTGGGCGATTTCGCCGTTGACCTGCCGGGCTGACTCGTCTCTGGGCAGATAGCTGCGCACATAATCCACTGTCACCTGCTCGGGCGACACGGTCACGCGCAAATGGCCCGAGTTGGGCAGTGTCATGCCGGACGGATAGCGCTCCTGATTGTAGGCGACATACCCTTGGTCGGCCGGGTTGGGAACCTCCTGGTAGACAATGCCGTCGCGCTCCTGGCGCGCAAAGAGGTGGTCGTGCCCCTGGAAGAAGATCGTAACATTGTGTTTCGCCATGAGTTGATGCACGGGCAGACCCCATTTGGGGCGCTGTTTGTCAAACTCCCAGTCGCCACGGTGATTCCGGCCGCCCCATTCGTACAGGTCGCAGTTCTCGATGCCACCGCGCCCCGTGCCCATCACATGATGGGCAAATACGAACTTGTATCGGGCCTTGCTTTGCTCCAGCGTTTGCTTGAACCACTGGTATTGCGCATCGCCCAGCGTCATGCCCCACCAGTCGCGGTTCCGGTGCCCATCCGATCCCCGCCGACCACCGCCATGAGACTCATCCCCAAAGAAACCGCTGTCCACCTGCGCGGGCGAATGCCAGTAGTTGTCGAGCACGACAAAAAGCGCATCTCCCCAGGTCCAGGCGTAATAATCCTTCAGCGGGCCAATGCTCGCCAACGGTTCGCGGTTGCCGGTGTAGAACCCGTCGGGCGCAGGGGTGGGGAAATGCCTGTTGCGGGCATTCTGCGCCCAGACGGCCACGTCGTGGCGGATGTCGGACTGCTGGTAATTGAACAGCGAGGCCTGCTCGTGATTTCCGTTCACCAGCACCAACGAGGCTGACTGCGCCACTAGCCCGAGGAACGGACGTTGCAGTGCATAGCGCCCGGCCACGGTGTCCGCCGTGACGGTTCGGAGTGTATCGACGCTGAAGTCGTCGCCCATGCAGATATAAAAATCGGGCTTCCCGTTTGCCGCAGTGAGGAGCGTGCGGGCATATAATTCCGGATCGTTCATCTGGGGACGCTCCGGGTGCGAATCGCCCTGCACACCGAACGTAAAACTACTGCCAACAGCGCGTTGCGTGTGAAAGCGGCATTCCGGTCGGACGCTGAACGCGGTCTCCCCCGGCTTGCGGACCTGCAACCAATAGACGTATTCCGTGTTGGGCAGCAGATTGGCGAGTGTCAGTTCCACCGGTTGTCCAGCCGGGAAGGAGGTTAAGCCGGTCTTGCGCCGTTCGCTGCCGGAAGCTGCGCCATATTCGAGAACCCCTTCCAAGGGCTCCCTTGCCATGGCGCTCACGGTAATCGAGCGGTCGCTGGCGCGGCCCAGCACAAGGGACATCAGCGCAAAAGCGGACAACGCGGGCGGCAACTCATAGTCCACATCGCCTTTTTTCCAGCCACCCTCCGGATTCTGCCTCCGGTTCCCGGATTCGGGGGTTTGCGCCAGTGCCGGCGCAATAAACCACGCCGCGATTGACGAGGAAATTAAGGCCAGAAAGTTTCTGCGATTCAGTTTGCTGTTCATGTGTATCGCCTCACATACGCATACTGCCGAGACTGGGCATTTACGCCTCAATCCAGTCCGCTTCGCACCAGCCGGACATAATTGTTGATTCGGATCACATCGCCCTGCGGCCCATGTCCATGCGGAAAAGCGGCGGGGTCTCCGGTCTTTGGGTCACTGCGTTGCGCACCCGCGCCGTGGACGTCAGTGAAATGATAGCTGGCAGGTCCGGCATTTGGCGAGGGTGCAACCGGCGGATCACCCATGCCGGGGCCACCCGGTGGTGGACCGCCTCCCCGCCGCGGCCCGCCGCGGCCCGGCATGCCAGTGGGCCAGCCCGCCCCGCGGCCAAAAGCGATGTAGACGGCGCTACCCCCCGCAAGGGCATTTGCATGAGTCGTTCCGGTCCAGTAGTACGGATAATCGGGCTGCCCGATTTCATTGGTGGTCGGTGTGCAACGAAACAACGGACTGATGGCTGGCGACGCCGTTGTGTCAGGGCTCCGGGAATAATCGACAATGCTCTGCAATTCCTTGGCGTTGGGAAGACGCCAGCCGCGGTGGCCGAGGTAGTTCGCGGTGTTGCAGGCCTGAACCCAGGCGAGCGCCGCCTCCCAGTTCATCCCCTTGCCGCTGTCGCCTCTCGCCCACATCAACCCGGTGGCACGGTCGGTGATGGTGTCGTCGCCGTTGTCATGGAAATCGTTTGTCCCGTAGTCCGGATTGCCGCGCACACACTGCACAAAGAACGTCTTCTCCTGACCGCCACCCGGCATGAGCAAATCATACCCCTTGATCCGGCCATCGGCAAAGTTGACGCCGAACAGCTTGTCGAACCCCTTTAACGACTTGCCGACGTACTTCGTGCTGGATGCATACTGCGAGTCGATCAGGCGCTCGCCCCTGCCGGTATCGCCGTAGGCAAATTTGAACACTTTCGTGTCGAGGAACGGCGTCGGCCAGCCGGCGGCCTCGCTGGGTCCGCTGGGGTCGAGACCACTGAACAGGATCAACGAGTAGAGTTCCTTGATGGTCGGCAGCCGCCAGTCGCTGAAACCGCCGAACCTGGCGGCATTGAGTTTTGCGGGGAGCGCCTGCGCCTGTGCAAGGGTCAGCTTGTCGCCTCGGGTGAGCACGCCGTCGCCGTCCGTGTCCGGGCTGCGCTGCCAGGTGAGTCCGGTGAGATTATCACGCACAGTCAGGCCGTCGGCGCTGGGCGCATAACTTGGCGACGGGCCTGGAAACTGCGCATCCTGTCCGTAGAACGCCTGCCCGGGCTTCGGCGGCGCGATCTCGTTGCGGTTGTCGTAACACTTCATCTGCCCTGTGCCGACAATGACATAGGGGAGTGGGGCGCCGCATGTGCGGCCGATCAGCCCGGCAGCACATGCGAGTCCGATGGCGGCGATCCTGCCAGACGGCCTCATTTGCTTCCTCCTGCGGCAAAAATGCCGCACCATGAATTGTAGTTGTTTGTCCTGTTACTGTGCCAACCCGGGTGCGCCCGCCGGACGGGTGTAGACCACTTTCATTTCTGTTGAGGCGAGAATCTTGTCCTTCATGGCGGCAAGTAACGCGGCGCGGCTGACTTCGGCCGGCGGGACATCCATCGCCACCGGCGCGGACAGGGCATAGACCGTGTAGATGTAGGTCTTCGTGCTCGGCCCCTTGGAGTGTGGCGGCGCGTACTCGGTGCGGCCGTTGACGCTGTTGTTGCCGAGGGTTCCGACGTCCTTCACGTTCTTGGGCAGGCTCTTTGTGTCAGCCGGGATGTTGTAGAGCGTCCAATACCACTTGGCTTTTCCCTCCGGATCGATGTGGTGCATGCTCACCGCAAAGCTCTTCGTCCCTGCCGGCGCGCCGCCCCACTCCAGCGGCAGCGTGGCGCTCGCGCCATCACCTGTGAATTCCTTCGGCAGCGTCCCGCCGTCCGCAACCGCCGGACTCTTCAGCAGGAAACCGGTTGTGGTGCTCGCGGCAACAGGCGCTACGGCAGGTGCGGCCGTTGGCTTTGTACCGCCCGCGGGTGGCTGGAAGAAGAAGTCGGTGTTGGGGATCGCCGGAAGGGACTTCATCGGCGAGGAGTAAAGGTAGCCCGGTGCGCTGGTGTACCCCTCGAGGTTGCGCAGCTTCTGGAGTGCGGTGCGCTGTGCGTCCGTCAGGGTCCGGTTGGCCTTGGCAAAGGCGGTCGCCTCCATCCATGACATCTCGCCGTCCAGTTCGCCGTAGCGCCGGCCGAGCGCGAGCACCTTCTGCCGGTCCACGGTCTCGCCTTTTAGGAACTTGCGGAGCTCGATGGAGACGGCCTGCCGCACGGCGCAGATCTCCTGCAGATCCTGGCGCTGGTTCCCGATGATCGCGGTGATGGGCTCGCGCTGCTCGGCGGTCAGCAACTGGAGGAACATCTCCCCGCTGTCGCCGGTGATGGCGGTGCTGATGTCGTAGTCCTTCTTCCCCATGGCCGGCATGTCCTTCATGTAGAAGCTGCCGAAGTACGTGCCGTGCCGCTCCGGGCAGAAGTACACATCTGCCTCGACCGAGCCGGCGTACCAACTGAAGAACTCGCTGGCATAGGTCATGTAGGCGACATTGAGCGAGCGGTCGGCCTGCTTCGGCAGCTTGTACTGCTCCATGTCCACCTCGGGCCAGGTGTTGAAGTCGCCGAACTTCATCTTGGCCAGTGCGGCCCTTTGGTCGGCCGTGAGCGCCGAAACAATCTGCCCGAAGACCTTGGCGCGCTGGTAGCTCAGCTCGGCATCAAACGTGAAGACGTCGCCCACGTACTTCATGACCGCGTCCTTGTTTAACCCCGCGCTCCCGGCCGGGACATCCCCCTTGAGCTCGCGGTAAAACGCCTGGATGACGGGGAAGCGCTTCAGCGCCAGCTCGTTGAACTGCGGCGCCTGCTCCTGGGCCAGCGTCACAAAGAGCTTCCGCTGCTCGTCCGTGAGGTTTTTGAGGACATTACCGGCCACGCGATCCAGGAATTTCGGGTTGTGCCCCTTCTGGGCAGCGTCGATGTCGCGCATGTACTGAAACCCGAAATAATCGCACACCTTGCCCGGAGGGATGAAGGTGTCGGGGCCGAAGTCGCCGGTGAGGAACGCCAGCCCGCTGAACGCAATGGTGCTGAGCTGTGCGCGGTCGGAGGTGGCTTGGGCCAGGGTGTACTGCTGTCCGCGACCGTGCGGCTCTGGACGGTTCTCGCTGCTACCCGCTTGCTGGCTGGCCTGGGGCTGCGCGTCCGTCGCCCGACCGCTCTCGCGGTCAGGCGGCCGCTGCCCGCCTTCGCCGCCCGCACGCCCCGGCGGCGGCGCGAGATCGCGCAACTTGTCCGGGTCGAAGCCGGCGCCACGGATGGCGTCGGCCATGGCTGGTCCGCCGCGCAACCCGGCTTGGCGGAATGCCTCGTGGATAGTCTTGGCTTGGTCCGCAGTGAGGGCATTGGCGTCGTACTTCGCCAGTATGGCCTTGACCTGCTGGACCTGCGCGACTGTGAGAGTTTCGTCACGCGGCGGACGGTCGCCGGGCGGCGGGTTGTCCGCCTGGGCTACGGCTGGCATGGCCGCGGCGAGCAGGAGGACGATGGCGAGAAGTTTCGCTGCATTCATGATACCAACTCCTTTTCCCGGTGGAGACACCCGTTGTCTCCTTGCCCATAGAAGACGAAATCCAGATTACTGTCGGCACACGGCCGCATGACAAAACCGTAATCCGCCGGGCGCTTGGCTTTTGGCCGGCGCCATGCTACTACATTCCCCGTATGCCGGCGCCATGACGCAGGCGGGGTAGGTGTGGCCCATGAAGATCCTGGTCGTCGAGGACGCAAAGAAGCTGGCGGGCTTCATCCGCAAGGGGCTTGAGGAGCAGGGACATGTCGTCGTGGTCTGCCACGACGGCGATGCGGGCTATGCGCAGGCCTGCGCCGAGCCGTTCGACCTCCTCATCCTCGACATCATGCTGCCCGGCCGCGACGGCCTCAGCATCCTCAAGGGGCTGCGCGAACGCCGGAACACGGTTCCCGTGATCTTGGTGACGGCGCGCACGGAAGCCAACGAGCGCGTGGAGGGGCTGAACCTCGGCGCGGATGACTACATCGCCAAACCGTTCTTCATGGATGAACTGCTGGCCCGCGTGCAGGCCGTGCTCCGGCGGACCTCCGGCGAGCAACTGAGCGTGCTGCACGCGGGCGACCTGACGGTCAACCTCATCACCCGCCAGGTCATGCGTGGCGGCGAGGACCTGACGCTGCCGCCGCGCGAGTTCGGGCTGCTCGAATACCTGATGCGCTCGCCCGGCCGCCTCTTCACTCGTGCACAAATTCTGGAGCACGTCTGGGGGTATGGGTTCGACCCCGGCACAAACTTGGTGGACGTCTGCCTGCAGCGGCTGCGCGCCAAGATCGACCCGCCCGGCGGGCCGTCACGGATCGAGACCGTGCGCGGCGTGGGGTATCGCTTCCGCCGACCGGAGGGCGCATGATTCAGCACTCCTTCCGGCTCAAGATCGGGCTGCTCGCCTTCGGCCTTTCGGCTCTGCTGCTGCTGGGGCTTGGCTTCCTGGCCGATTCCACGCTCAATCGTGTGACCCTTGAGCGGATCGACCGTGAGTTGCGCGCGCTGGTGGACGCCCAGATCCGCAAGCCGCAACCGGACGATCACTGGCGGCGCTTTGACGAATCGCTCCGGTCTGTATACGGGGAACAGGCGGCGCGGCAGTTCCTGGTAAAGGTCACGCGTACGGACGGCACCGCCGTCTACGCCACGACCCCGTGGCCGGACGATCTTCAGGAACAGATGTTTCCTCTTTCGCTTGCCGGGGCGTCTGTGGAGCCAGCGCGCCATCCGCCGGGAATCCGCCGCCCGCCGCAGCCGGAGGGCGGTGCGCGCGGCCCGTCCGTTGAGCCGCCCCCGCGGATGACCGTGCGCGGACCGGTGTATGCCACCGTATCTGCAACGCACGGCGCGTGGCGCGTGATGACCCTGGCCAACGAGGAGGTGGCCGTCACCCTAGCCATGGACCTGGCTGGCGCGCGGACCGAGATCGCCGGATTCCGGCGTGCGCTGTTCGTGGCAGCGCCGCTGGGACTGCTGCTGCTGCTGGCCGGCGGCTGGCTGGTCGGGCACGCGGCGCTGCGGCCGGTGGAGCGGATTGCGCGGATCGCCGAAACCGTGACGGCGCGCCGGCTGGACGCCCGTATCCCCGAAAACCGGGCCGACGGCGAGTTCCGCCGGCTGATTCGATTGATCAATGCCATGCTGGAGCGACTGGAGCGCAGCTTCCGGCAGGCGACGCGTTTTAGCGCCGACGCGGCCCACGAGCTGAAGACGCCGCTGGCTATCCTGCAGGCGCAAATCGAACGCGGCCTGCAGCGGGCGCCGGACGGCTCCGTTGAGCAGCAGGAGTGCGCGGAGCAACTCGAGGAGGTGCAGCGGCTTCGTTCCATCCTGCGCAAACTGTTGCTGCTCGCGCAGGCGGACGCCGGGCGGCTGCCCCTGCACATGGGGGCTGTGGACCTTACGGCTCTCGCCCGTGCCGCCCTTGACGACGTGCAAATGTTGTCGCCCGGCCGGCCGACGGCACTGCAGGGGCTGGCGGAACTGGTGGTGCCGGGCGATACTGACCTACTGGGGCAGGTCGTCTCCAACCTGATTTCCAACGCCGTCAAGTTTGGTGACGAGGCCGGGCTGATCGAAATCCGGCTGGCCCGGCGCGATGGACTGGCCACACTGGCGGTATCGAACACGGGCGCTCCGATTCCGGCGCCGGCGCATGGCCGGGTCTTTGAACGCTTCTATCGCGCGGACATCGCCCGCAGCCGAAAGGTGGAGGGGGCCGGGCTGGGGTTGAGCCTGTCGCGCGAGATTGCCCGCGCCCACGGCGGAGATCTGGTCCTTGTGCGCAGCGACGAAATCGGCGACCTCGCGAACGATTTCAACCGGATGATCGAAAGCCTGCACGAGCGCACGCGAAAACTGGATATCGAGAAATTGCGGCTGGAAGCGATATTCAGGACGGCCAGCGACGGCATCCATGTGCTCGACAGCGACGGCCGTCTAATCGAGGCCAACGATGCGTTTCTCGGCATGCTCGGTTACGGCAAGGATGCGATCGGGCGCCTCTTCGTCACCGATTGGGATGCCAAGGACGATCGCGCCGTGATCGTGCAGCGCAATGCGGCGCTGATGGAGACGCGCAAAACCGCCGTGTTCGAAACCGTGCATCGCCGCCGGGACGGCGCCCTGATTGATGTCGAGATCAGCGCCTGCGGCATCGAAATCGAGGGCCGCATGTATTTGTATGCCTCGTCGCGCGACATTTCCGCGCGCAAACAGGCGCAGGCCGCGATCGCAAAACTCAATGCCGAGCTTGAGATGCGGGTCGCGGCAAGAACCGCCGAGCTGCAGTCGGCGAACAAGGAACTCGATTCATTCTGCTATACGATCGCGCACGACATGCGCGCACCGGTGCGCGCGATCAACGGCTTCAGCGAAATGGTGCTCAAAGGCAGTGAGGAAAAGCTCGATTCGACCGCCGTCGGCTACCTGCGGCGAATCGGCGCCAGCGGGCGCCGCATGGGCGACCTGATCGACGATCTGCTCGGCATGGCGCGCCTGACGCGGCAGGAAATGCGCCGCGGCGAGGTCAATCTGTCGGCGGCGGCGGAGCAGGTGGTGGCATCATTGCGGGCGGCGCATCCGGAGCGCAACGTGGCGGTGACGCTGCAGCCCGCGGTCTGCGTCAACGGCGACCCCGGTCTGCTGCGCGCCGTGCTCGAAAACCTCATTGGCAATGCCTGGAAATACACCGCCAAAACCGCCGCGCCAACGATTGAATTCGGCGCCGAAAACCGCGTCGGGCGCCTGGTCATATTCGTGCGCGACAACGGTGCCGGCTTCGACATGCAGTACGTGCGCAAGCTGTTCGCGCCGTTCCAGCGTCTGCATCATGAAAGCGAGTTCGAGGGCACCGGCATCGGAC
>Ga0118677_10001591_pt1 | contig 47702 bp, 36 predicted proteins | sample AliMusrvi5mmetaG_FD_86154 | JGI IMG/M metagenome (GOLD analysis project Ga0118677, IMG submission 86154) | reverse complement strand
AAGCTATCCACGCGAGCCAGCAACTCGCCCGTAAAACCCATGGCCACACAAAAACAAATCGAAGCATCGCGCACCAACGGCGCAAAATCACGCGGTCCTGCCACGCCCGAAGGCAAGAAAACCGCGGCGGGAAACTCCACCCGCCACGGTCTGCTCTCCAGCGTCATCGTCCTCGAAGGGGAAAACCTGAAGCAATTCGAAGCCCTCTACGCTTCGCTTCTCGCCGAGCATCAGCCGGTCACCCCTTCAGAGATCGCCCTCGTCGACTCCATGACTGCCGCACTTTGGCGCCAGGCCCGCGTTTGGGGCTTCCAGAAATTCACCGTCGATAATCAAATCGTCACCCATAAGCAGCCGGCCTGGTTCACCGCTATGAAGACGTATACCTACGACCAGGATATCCCCACTCTTCTGCGCTACGAAACCACCTTCAGCCGCCAATTCTTCCGTGCGCTCAAGGAACTCCACGTCCAGAAATCCCGTCGCTCCGGCACAGGCGCGCAGCTGCCGGCGGAGTTGCTCATCGGAGGCACCTGGGACACTCTCCCTGACTCAACCGAACAAAATGATTTTTGCGAAACGAACCCGGCAACCAGCAACTCCAATGAAATCAACAATGAATGAGGAGTCGATTTTCGGAATCTGCCGGGATCAGGGCTTTGCCGCCGCAGTCTCCACATTCTTCGCAGGTGCGGCGATGGCTAGGGCCATGGTCGCCCAGCTGCTGCCGGCGGCAGAGATCCACTGGTCGTAGCCGTGCGGATAGCCGGTATCGAAGTGGGGCTGTAGGGCGAGGGCACGGGTTTTGACGAACCATGTTCCGTCCTCGTGCTGGGTCTTCAATAGATAGTCGACTCCGCGGCGATAAACCGGGTCAGTCGCCGCCATGCCTGCTTTGCTCAGCGCGTACAGCACCTTACCCGTTGAATAGGCGCTGGATGGGAGCGTCGGGATGTCGCCCCAGCCGCCGTCGGCGCGTTGGATGTCCGTCAGGCTTTTGATGGCCTGTTGGAGGACCGGTTTGTGGGTGCCAGCCCAAGCTAGGCCGAGGACTCTCCAGCCCATATCTTCAGTATTGTACGGCGTTACCTTCGCTAGCCAGCCGGCGGCGAGTTGCACGGATTTTTCGTAATCCTGCTTGTGCGCTGCGGGGGCATATTGCTGTAGGGCACGCATCGCGAGGGCCGTCTGGCCGACATAGCTGTTGCAGATGGGCGGGCGGCCGTCGGCGATAGGATAGCTCCATTCACCGTTGGGCTGCTGGCGGCGCTTGATATACATCGCGACCGTATCGGTATTGATGTCGGGCTGGTAGCCTTCGGCGTGCAGTCCAACCAGCATGTATCCGAGGACGAAATCCGAAAAGAACGAAACCAACGGATTGAAGTAGCCCTGGCGCAGGCGCTCGCCCATCAACTGCAAGCCGAAGACGTTGGCCTTCACCATGGTGGCGGCGGCCTTTTCGTCGATTTGGAAGCCCTTCTTGCGCGCTTCGCTCATGGCCATGGCTTCGAGGGAATCGTTATGGCAGGAGGCGCAAGCGGCCTTGGGGATGAAGTTGCTATCGGCCAACTGGAGCTGTGGAATGCTCGATTGTACGGCGTTGCGGAGAGTGTTGCCCGTGCGTTGCGCGGTTTTGTATTCGATGGTGCGGGTGGGTTTCGCGCCTGCCTTGCGAAGCAGTTCCACGATTGGCGTTTCGCCGCGGAGCAGGGCCACATCAAGAACAGAGAGGCCCGCATCGCCCGATTTCTGGTGTTTGCTCATGGCGTTGACGTTGGCGCCCTTCTCGATCAGAAGTCTGACGACTTCGACGGGAATGTGGTCGCTGGCGGCGGCGTTCATGAGGGCGGAGCGGCCAAGCTGATCGTAGGCGTTGACGTCGGCGCCGTGTTCAATGAGGTAGCGCGCGCTGCGGATATCGCCCATGATCGTGGTGCTGGCCAGGGCGGCGCTCAGCAGCGGTGGTACGGTGACGCGCGGAGCAATCAGATCGAAGCACTTTGGGCAGTTGGATATGACGCTGAGGATCATGGGGACGGGACCAGATGCCATGACATTGGCGCCTTTATCGAGGAGCATTTGGATCACTTCGGCGTTGCCCTGTTCGGCTGCTTCGATGAGCGGGGAGGACTCCTCGACGCGTTTATTGGGATTGGGGTTGGCGCCTTTTTCGAGGAGGAGCTTCACCACCGGTTGGCCCACCGGATGGCGCGAGGCGAGCATGAGCGGCGTTCTGGCGTCATCGGAACGGGCGTTAACATCCGCTCCGGCATCGATGAGCACCTTGGCTTTGGCGAGGTCGTGGGCCACCCAGAGCAGCGCAGTGGCCTTGGCATCGTTGCGCTGGTTAGGGTCGGCCCCCATCTTGATTAATTTGGAAATCGTTGCCGCGTCGGCATACCAAGCCGCATACATGAAGGGCGATGAGCCTTCGGGGCCGCGCGCGTTGAGCAGTTTGGGATCGGCTGCCGCCTGCTTGAGGAACTCGGCCTGGCCGCGGGTGCGCAGGGTTTCGATGAGGGCGGCGGCCTTGGGGTTGACCGGGGGGAGATCGGTTTCATTGGCCAGTGCGTCCGGCCATTGGGCGCCCTGGTCTATCCAGCTCTTGAGTAGGGCGATCTGCTCATTGCTCATTGCGCCGGTAGGGGGCATTTGCGGGCCGTGGTTGGTTCCGCTGGCGCGGAGATAGATGTAGCTGCTGTCGCTGCTGCCGGGGACAAGGCGGCGGGTGCCGGGTTTGAGCGCGGAACTGCGGCGGTCGAGCCGTAGGCCGGCCATTTGTTGGGCCGAACCGTGGCATCCCTGGCAGTTCTGGCGGAGCAGTGGCTGAACCTCCTTGGCGAAATCGACCTTCTCCTGCGCGCTGGCGGACGGGCCGAGGGTCAGGAGCAGGAGGAGACTGAAGCGGTGCGACATCGTATTCGATTCCTTTCAGAACGGATCTGGGTAGTCTACCCCAGTTTGGATTCTGAGGGAAGGATTATTTCAGCGGGGACTGATGTGAGTACAATGGCTCTGCATGCAAGAATCGGCCGATTCCTTTTATCAATCCGGGGTTGAATTTTGCGGCCGCGGGCTGCTGGACGAGGCCTTGGCTGCGTTCGAAGCTGCCCGGCGGGCGGAGCCCACTTCGGTCGAGGTTGCGGCGGGGTGCGCGCAGGTATTGTTTGCGCTGCGTCGGTATCGCGAGGCGATCCCCTATTTTCTGGAGACGGATCTGTTTGCCCGGTTGGGAGATTGCTACCACGTCACGCATCAATATGAGTCAGCCGTCGAAGCCTACCGGCGGGCGGTCGCGGTGGATGCGGGGTCGGCCGATACTTGGTATTCGCTCGGATGTGCACTGAATTCCATGCAGGCTTATGCGGCCTCAGCCGCAGCTTTCGAGCGAGTTATCGCGATGCAGCCTTCCTTTCTCGAAGCTCACCACAATCTGGGGCGTGCGCTATTTGAAACCGGGCGGATCACGGAAGCGATGCAGCATTTTGCTTCGGCCGCGCAGGGTCCGCAGGCGGAACTGCCGCTGACGATGATGGCGCTGGTGGCTCCAGGGTGCGCGGAGTATGGCCATGCGGATCTGCTGGCGCTGCGGTCGGGGTGGGCGCGGCGGTATCTGCCTCGCGCGGAGCGGCCGAAGGTGCCTGCGTTTGCCGGCGACCGTCGGATTTCCGTGGGGTACCTCTCATCCTTCTTTCACAGGCCGAATTGGATGAAGCCGGTGTGGGCGTTAATTGGAGCTCATGACAGGTCACGATTTGAGCTGTTTATCTTTGCCGAGTCGCCGGCGCCTGCGGGAATGAGGGACGAATTTCATGACATCAGCGCCCTTTCGAATGAAGAAGCGGCGCGGGTGATCGCGGATTGCCGTTTAGATCTGCTGGTGGATCTAAACTGTTACAGTGCTCCGGAACGGTTGGGTTTGCTGGCGCTGCGGCCGGCTCCGCGGATTGTGGCCTGGTTCAATTTGTACGCGACCTCGGGCATGGCATGCTACGACTATCTGATCGGGGACTCGGTCGTGATCCCACCGGCGGAAGAACAGTTCTATTGCGAGAAGATCTTGCGGGTTGCCGGGAGTTATCTCACATTCGATGTTGCGTACGATGTGCCGGAAGTCGCGGTAGAGCGGGCTGCGCGGCCGTTTACGTTCGGGTGCCTGGCTTCGCAATATAAGATTACGGGTGCGGTCTTGGATGCCTGGTGCCGGATATTGCGGGCGGCCCCTGGCTCTCGAATGTTGATCCGGAATTCGGCGTTAGGGGCTGCGGATGTGCGGGAGTATCTGCTGGCTGAGTTTGTGGCTCGCGGAGTGGCGGCACACCGGGTTCAGCTGGAGGGTCCGGCGGAGCACTTTGAGTTCTTGCAGACGTATGATCGGATAGACGTGGCTCTGGATACGTTTCCTTATAATGGCGGGACCACTACCACCGAGGCGATCTGGCAGGGAGTTCCGGTGGTGACATTTCTTGGGGACCGGTGGGCATCGCGGACTAGTGCATCGCTTTTGCTAGCAGGGGATTTGGGTGAGTTTGTCCGGCTGGATGTGGATGATTATGTCGAGTTTGCGGTGAAGTTGGCCGAAGCCGGAGTGGTGGCGGGACGGAGTGAAATGCGGTCGCGTTTGCGGCGGACGGCGGTCTGCGACGTGCCTGGCTTTACTCGTCAGATGGAGCAGCTTTATGGGGAGATTGTTCGGAATATCGAGTGACGTCGATGTCCCGGTGGCGGACGAGACAGCTGGGACGCGGTGATATGATCGGAGTCATGAATCGCCGTTCTTTCCTCTCCCTCGCCTCCGCCGCTGCTTTGCGCGCCGCCGATGTCACGCCTGCCGAGATCTCCGAATATCAAAAGCCCGTCTTCAACCTGCACAAGTTCTTTTCGAGTCCACTGAAAATCCAGTCGATCGAGCTCCTGAAAGGCAACAAAGAGTACTTCCTGCGGACCCGCACCACAGACGGTGCCGAGGGGCTCGTCATGACCAAGGGCGTGGAGGACTTCACCGGAATTCTGGCAAACCGCGTGATTCCGCACTTCCTCGGAAAAGACGCGCGGAACCTGGAGAAACTGGTCGACGAGGTGTACAGCTCGGCCTCGAATTACAAGCTCGCGGGGCAGGCGTTCTGGTGTCCGGTGGCGTACATCGAGCAGAGCCTTTTCGATCTGATGGGGAAGGCACTGAAGAAGTCGTCGGCGGAGCTGATGGGCGGCGTGCTGCGGAAGGAGATTCCGGTTTACTTGTCGGGGTCGGACCGCAAGCTCTCGGCGGACGATGAAGTCGAGGTCTACGTTCGCGGAGTGGAGGAGACCGGGGCCAAGGCCGTAAAGTTCAAGATCGGCGGGCGCATGAGCGACAACCACGACGCGATGCCGGGGCGCACGGACCGCATCCTGGAACTCGCGGCGAAGAAGCTGGCTGGAAAAGTCACGCTGATGGCGGACGCGAACGGGTCGTATGACGCGAAGAACGCGATTGCGATCGGTAAGCGGCTGCAGGATATGAAGTACTTGTGGTTTGAAGAGCCGTGCCCGTGGGAAGAAAAGAGCGAGACCAAGCGCGTGGCCGATGCGCTCGAAATGAAGGTCGCGTTCGGAGAGCAGGATTCGAGTCTGTGGCTGTTCCAATGGATGATCGATAACAAAGTGATGGACATCGTCCAACCCGACCTGAACTACAACGGCGGGTTCATCCGGGCGGCGCGGGTGGCGCGGATGGCGCGCAAGGCGGGGATGTGGATCTGCCCGCACAACACGCAGACGGGCGCGGCCTCGGTGAACATCCTGCATTTTGCGGCCACGACTCCGAATATCGGTCCTTATATGGAATATGTGCGGCGCGCACCGGCGAAAAAAGAGAGCTGGTATTCGCCGAATTTCGAAATTAAGAACGGCGTGATTCCGGTGCCGGCTGGTCCGGGGCTTGGGTTGGAGTTCGATCCGGAGTTCGTGAAGAAGTTGAGCGTGGTGAAGGGGTAGATTGCGCGGCGCGCCGGTAAGTTAGAGAATAGTCGCATATAGGAGAAGATTGCCTTGAATACTTCCGAGCACAGACGTACTTTCCTTAAGGGCGCGGCGGCAGCGATCGCCACGGCGCAGTTTCCGATTCTGGGTGCGAATGACCGCATTCGCGTGGGCCAGGTCGGCCTGGGCGGGCGCGGCACCGATCACATGAAGTTCTATTCCGCCTTGGACAAGGACTGCCAGGTAGCGGCGGTTTGCGACGTGAACCAGGCGGCGCGGGAACGCGCGGTGGCGCTGGTGAAGAGCTTGAAGGGCGCGCAGCCGAAAGAGTTCGATGACATGCGCGCGATGTTCGAGTCGAAGGATCTGGATGCGGTTTCCATCACGACTCCGAATCATTGGCATGCGCTGGCGACGATCTGGGCCTGCCAGGCGGGCAAGGACGTCTATGTCGAGAAGCCGGCGAGCCACAACATTTTCGAGAGTGCGCAGATGGTGGCGGCGGCGCGGAAGTATAAGCGGATGGTGCAGGTGGGGTCGCAGAGCAGATCGATCGCGCATAAGATGCAGGCGATTCAGCTGCTACAGGATGGGATTATCGGGCAGATCTATCATGCCCGCGGGCTCTGCTACCGGCGGCGGTTTTCCATCGGCCATACTCCGGATGAGAAAGTCCCGGCGGGTTTGGATTGGAACAAGTTTTTGGGTCCGGCGCAATTCAAGCCTTATAGCAAAAACAAATTTGCGTACAACTGGCATTGGTTTTTCGATACCGGCAACGGCGACATCGGCAACCAGGGTATCCATGAGATGGACATCTGCAATTGGGGCCTGGGCCGCAGCGGGTGGCCGGTTTCGGTGACTTCGACCGGAGCTAAGTTTGTCTGGAAGGACGACCAGGAGACGGCGAATACGCAGTCGGCAACTTTGGATTTCGGCGACGCGCAGATCTCCTTTGAAGTGCGGAATCTACCGACTCCGCCGGAAGGCCTTGTGGCGGGATTGAAGCCGAACTACACCGGAAATATCTTCTTCGGCGAGGCCGGATTCCTGGTGGTGGATAGCGCGGGATTCCAGGTCTACAAGAGTTCGGCGTTCAATGTGAGCGGCGAGGCGGCTCGCGGGGCCGGGGCCGGCGGGCAGGAGAAGTACGAGAAAATCATGGACGAAAAGGCCAAGGAAGCAGGGGCCTGGAATACGAATCCTCACATGCAGAACTTCTTCGAAGGGATTCGGGCTCGTGATCATAAGTTGCTGCACGCGGAGATCGGCTATGGGGCACGTTCGGCGGCCTTTGTGCACCTGGCGAATATCAGTATGCGCGTCGGCCGGACGCTACGGCTGGATCAGTCCTCGGGGCGGTTCATCGGGGATGAGCAGGCCAATTCGATGCTGACCCGGGATTACCGGGAGCCGTTTGTGGTGCCGGCGGCTGTGTAGCCGTGCTGGGGGGACAGTCCACGCAGTCAACGAGCTTCGCTTGGGGCAGCGTGGGCAAGTCCCCGGCCCGGTTCCTGTTTATCGCGCAGGCTTGCGCCAATTGAGCCACACTCGCACCAGCAGTAACACACCCAACCCAACCCCATAGAATACCGGATTCAGCACAATCGACTTCCCCTGCTTGAAGTAGTGAACGATGCCCAGGAAGGTAGCCAGATAGACGATCCGGTGCAGTAACTGCCACCGTTTGCCGCCCATCCAGCGGATCGCAGCCGTAAACGACGTCAGCGCCAGCGGCACCAGCAGCGTAAAGGCCAGCATGCCGTAGATGTAGAATTTTCGCTGGGTCAGATCGGTCCAGATGTCCGGCCAGTCAAACAGCTTGTCGATGTACAGATAGTGGGCAAAGTGCAGACAGCCATACCAGAAAGCGGCCAGTCCGAGCGTCTTGCGGTACTTGATCAGCCAGTTCAACCGCGGCAGCTTCCGCAGCGGCGTGATGCACAACGACAGCATCAAAAAACGCAGCGTCCAGTCGCCCGTGTACCGCGCCACGAACTCGATCCGGCCGATCCCTAACTGGTTATGCTCCCACTTCCATCCGAGGATGAAAAAAGGCAGAGCGCAAAGCAGGTAAACGATGATTTTGGTCCACACAAACGTATAATACCGTCACCCGCCCCGTTTATTCCCGTAACGGCAACCAAATTGCACTTAAGACACAAATGCCTTCAATGCAACATCCAAATGGAACGCAGGCCCGCGTCCTGCTTTCCTCCGCCTTCGGGCCCTATGCCCAGGACGATGAATTCGGCAGTCGCGCCATCAATCCGATGGAGCTCTATCACAACCAGGTGACCCGCGCCCAGGGTCCCTTCTCGCTCCGCATGTTCCACCGCTCCTGGGGTCTAATGATGATCCAGGAAAACATCTCCGCGCCTTGCACCCTTATCGACTTCCCCACTCGCGAAGCATTTGCCGAGCACGTCCGCACCGGCAATTACGACATCATCGGCATCGGCGCGATCATCGTCAACATCGGCAAGGTGCGCGAAATGTGCCGCATCGTGCGCGAACTCGCTCCGCAAGCACAGATCGTCATCGGCGGCCACGTTTCCGCCATTCCCGGCATCGAGCACATGATTGACGCCGACCACATCGTGAAGGGTGACGGCATTTCGTGGATGCGTGCTTACCTAGGCGAAGACCCCGCCGCGCCCATCAAACATCCCGAGATCGTCTCCGGCTTCGGCCATCGCGTGATGGGTCTTAAGGTCCCGCACAAAGAAGGTTCCGTCGCCGCCACCATTATTCCCTCGGTCGGTTGCCCCATGGGATGCAACTTCTGCACCACCTCGTCGTTTTTCGGAGGCAAGGGCAAGTTCCTCAACTTCTACGAGTCCGGCAAGGAGCTGTATGACATCATGCTCGGCCTGGAAGAGAAGTTGAAAGTGAAATCGTTCTTCGTGATGGACGAAAACTTCCTCCTCAATCGCAAGCGCGCTCTCGATCTGCTGGACCGCATGAAACAAGGAGCAAAGAGCTGGGAACTGTACGTCTTCAGCTCTGCCAACGCCATCCGCAAATACACTATGGAGGAACTCGTTTCGCTCGGCGTCTCCTGGATCTGGATGGGCCTCGAATCCGCCCAATCTTCCTATTCGAAACTAACCGGAACCGATACGCTTCAACTTACAAAGGAACTCCGCTCTCACGGCATCAAGCTCCTTGGCTCCACTATCGTCGGCCTGGAACACCACACCCCGGAAAACATCCACAGCGAAATCGAATACGCCGCCTCGCACGATACCGACTTCCACCAGTTCATGCTCTACACGCCGGTTCCCGGCACGCCACTCTATGCCGAGATGGCCGGCCAGGGCCGCCTGCTCGACGTGAACCTCGCCGACATCCACGGCCAGCACGAGTTCAATTTTGAACACGCGGCGATCAGTCGCGAGGACTCCAAGCGCTTCCTCGACTTCGCCTTCTGGCGCGACTTCGAGCGCAACGGGCCCAGCCTCTACCGCATCTGCCGCACCACGCTCGAAGGCTGGAAGCGTTATCACAACCATCCCGACCTGCGCATTCGGGCACGCTTCGACCGCGAAGTGGAGGCCCTCAAATCCGCCTACAGCGGCATGCTGTGGGCCATGGAGCGCAACCTCCGCAAATCGAACCCCGATGTCAGCGGACGCGTCCGAGCGCTACGCAAAGAGATCGCCGCGGAGTTCGGCACAGCCACGCGCATGCTCACTGCTGTCCTCGGCCCGGTGCTCGCATGGTACGCTTCCCGCGAACAGAAGCGCCTCGACCAGGGCCTCACCTACGAACCCGAAATGATCGTCGAACGCAAAAACTGGGCCTGAAATGGCTGGCGATTTTAAATGCGCACCGCAATATCGCTCCCTTACGGTCGCGGCTCGGCTAGCAATGTTTAGCTTCAAGCCGAGGCGCGACTGTAAGGGAGCGATACTGGCTCAGGAGTTCGGTGATTCTTCCAGCGGTCTTGTAGAATTAAGGCCATGAATCGAACCACGAGCATCGATAGCAAGGGAAGAATCAAACTCCCCATCGACTGGTTGGAGAAGGCCGGCGTCGAGCTTCCATCCGAGCTTCTCATGTCGGTAACCGAAGAAGGCGGACTCCTCCTCGAAACGCGGGAACAATCGCGCCGCCGCGCACAGGCTTCGGTCCGGAAGCACATCCCCGAAGGCGTCAGCCTCTCAGACGAGCTCATCAATGAGCGGCGCGCCGAAGCATCCCAGGATCACTAGTCCGCCCGCGGTTGCGCGCCTCCGCTATACTGCAACCATGAACCGCCGAAGTTTCCTCGCCGCAACTCTGGGCCTCCCGTTGCTAGCCGCGCCCCCGCCGATGAAGATCACCGGCATCGAATTCCTCCGCCTGCGCTTCCCCGGCAAAACCCCACGCAAGCGGAACGGCACCATCGAAAGCGGTGGTGGCGCCCCCGGCATGACGATGCTGGAGATCCACACCGACGCAGGCATCACCGGACGCAGCATCTCCAGCGGCAATCACGACATCATCACCTCTCAGCTCCTGCCGCGCATCCAGGGCATGAACCCGTTCCACGTCGAAGCCATCTGGGACCGCATGTACCGCTTCAACCGCAAGCCTGTGGCCAAGGGCGTCTACATCGCGGCGATGGGAAGCGTCGATATCGCTATCTGGGACATCATCGGCAAGGCCCTCGGCCTGCCGGTCTGTGACGTCCTCGGCGTCTTCAACACCAAGGTCAAAGTCTACGCCGCCGGCGGTTACTACGAAGAGGGTAAGGGAGTGCGCGAACTGGTCCGCGAAATGGAAGGCTACGTTAAGGAAGGCTTCCACTCCGTCAAAATGAAGATCGGCGGCGAGCCCTTGCCGGCCGACGTGGAGCGAGTCCGCGCCGTCCGCGAAGCCATCGGCCCCAACATCGATCTCATGATCGACGCCAACAATCGCTGGACCGCCGCCGAAGCCATCCGCTTCGGACGCATGGTGGAAAAGTACAATCCCTACTGGTTCGAAGAACCTGTCGAGCCCGACGATTTCGAAGGCTGCGCCGAGGTGAAGCGCGCGCTCGATATCCCCATCGCTGCCGGCGAAAACGAATTCACCCGCTGGGGTGCCCGCGAACTAATACCCGCCGTCGACATTCTCCAGTGCGATACCGTCTTATCAGGCGGCATCACCGAAGGCCGCAAAATCGCTGCCCTCGCTTCAGCCCATCACGTCCCGTTCTCGCCCCACGGCAGCCCGCACATGTCACTTCACCTGCTGGCGTCGGTGCCGAATGCGCTGATCATGGAAACTTACCCGGCGGTCGAAAGCCAGTACAACCTTGCGCTGCCGCTGTTTCCTGTGAAGGACGGCTGCATCGAAGTCCCGCGCATCCCCGGCCTGGGCATTGACCCCGCGCCGGACATCGTCCGAAAATACAAAGTCAGCTGAGTTATGAACCTCGACGCACTCCTGGCCCTCCACGCCTTCGATCGCAGCGAAGACCTCGCCCGCAAGGGCTGGTACCACTCGTTCGAACTGCCCGATGGCAAGGTGCTCGAAGGTCTCATCAGCCTCGATACGCTCAAGCTACGCCTCTCGCGCATGCCCATTCCGCTCGACCTCGGCGGCAAGCGCGTGCTAGATATCGGAGCCTGGGACGGCTGGTTCAGCTTCGAAATGGAGAAGCGCGGCGGCGCTGTCGTCTCGCTCGATTGCGTGGAACTTGCGTCCTTCATGAAGGCCCGCGCCCTGCTCGGCTCAAAGGTGGAGTTCCGCGAAATGGACGTGATGGACCTTTCGCCCGCTGCCCTCGGCTACTACGACATCGTGCTGTTCCTCGGCGTGCTCTACCACCTCAAGCACCCATTGCTTGGTCTCGAAAAGGTCTGCGAATTGACACGGGACATGGCCATTGTGGAGTCCCACGTCTGCGACGCCGCCGCACGGCAAACCGGCGTTCCCACCCTCGAATACTACGAAACCGACGAACTCGGCCTCCAGTACGATAACTGGTTCGGACCCTCCGTCGAATGCCTCCTCGCCTTCTGCCGCACCGCGGGTTTCGCTCGTGTTGACCTGCTCGATATCCGCGACGACCGCGCATCGGTAGCCTGCTACCGTCGCTGGCTCCCCGGCAACGGAACAGGCCCGGCGCCGGTGCAAAAGGGATCCCTACACTACCGCAACTACGGCATCAACTTCACCAGCGGGAAAGACGACTACATCGACTGCTGGTTCGAGTGGACCGGCGCCGAGCCGCTCACCTGTGCGAACGTGCAACCCGAAGCTGGAGGGCTCGGGGCCTACCCACTCAGCGTGAAACCCGCCGGCGAAAACCACTGGATCGTGGCCTTCAAGCTCCCGCCCGGCATAGCCCCTGGCTGGCAGGACGTGCTGGTCAGAGTCAAAGACGGTCCATGGAGCAACGCCTGCAAAATCGCCGTCGACATCCCCGTCCAACCCGGCAACCTCGAAATCGCCACCCTTGCCGACGGCGTCACGTGGACACCCAACCAGATCACCAGCGGCTACGCGTCGTTATGGATCAAAGGCTGCGCCGAAAACGTCGACCGCCACAACCTCAAAGCCACCCTCGACGGCGAACCCTGCGAATTCCTGCACTTGGGCCCGCCCGACGAAAACGGAGCCAGACAACTGAACCTCCGCCTGCCGACGAACGAAGGCGAACTAAGCATCAAACACGGCCCCGCCCAAAGCACAAAACGTCTCTGATTCATCAGCCACGGATGAACACGGATGGACGCTGATTAAACCACCAAAGCTCTACCCCCTACTTCCGCTTAAACGAATACGTCCCAAAATCAAACTCATAATCCGTAACCACCGGAGCCGCCTTCGCACTCACCTTCGGCGCGTATGCCGCCAGCTCCTGCTTGACCGCCGCATACTTCGCATCCCCGGCCAGGTTCGTGAACTCATTCACATCGGCCTTGCGGTCGTACAACTCTTCGGTTCCATCGTTATAAACGATATACCGCCACTTCTCGCTCACCACCGCATGGTTCCCGGCCAGATACGTTGAAACTGCCGGTCCGCGCTTCGCCTTCGGATCCTTCAACAGCGGCACCAGGCTCTTGCCGTCGTTCCGCGCATTCAGCGGCAGCCCGCACATCTCAACCAATGTCGGATACAGATCCACCAGACTCACTGGTTGTGTCCGCGTGACCCCGGTGGCCTTCATTCCATGGCCCGCCATGATTAACGGCACATGCGTCGCTCGCTGCCACAGCGTCGACTTATGCACGTGTTGCTTTTCGCCCAGATGCCAGCCATTGTCCGACCAGAACACAATGATCGTGTTCTTCGCGTAAGCGCTCTTTTCCAGCGAATCCAGTACCTCACCTACCAGCGTGTCGGCAAACGAAATCGCAGCCAGGTAGGCGTGCACAAACTCGCGGTACTTGCCCTCTTTTTGAATTCGCTCCAACTCACCGCGCCGCGCCGCGGCCCACTGCCGGCCGATCGGCGGGACGTCGTCCAGATCGTCCTCGCGCACCTCGGGCATCTTCAGCTGTGCGTCCGGATACATGTCCCAGAACCGTTGCGGCGAAAACATCGGAATATGCGGATGCCACATCCCTACCGCTAAAAAGAAAGGCTTCTCATGCTTGCGCTTCAGGAACTCGGCTGCGAACGCCACCGCCTTCTGATCGCCGTACTGATCCTCGGGCGTCTCCAGCACGCCCCAATCGAACTCTCCTACGAAATCCTTCAGTCCGTTGAATGGATGCCCCTTTGGCGCAGGCACGCGTTTGTTCCACGGATACCAGTCCGCGCGGCGGTACCAGGGGTCGTCGAACTGCTGCAATTGGAATTCGTTCCACTGGTCCGGCGGATTGAAGCCCGCCACATGATGCAGCACCTTGCCTGCGCCGGCCACATGATAGCCGTTCTTTTTGAAGTACGCCGGAATCGTATCGACATCGGGCAGTGCCGGCCGCCAGTACTGATCGTTGTGATAGATGCCGCTGGTCGAAGGACGCAGCCCTGTGAACAGCGAAGTTCGCGACGGATTGCACACCGGCGCCGCGCAATGCGCATCGGCAAACAGCACGCCTCGCTTTGCCAGGCGGTCAATGTTCGGAGTCTTCACGCCGGGGTAGCCGCGCAGGCAGCCGACCCAGTCATTCATGTCATCCACGGAAACAAACAACACGTTCGGACGCGTGTCACGCGCCCCGGCGCCCGCCGCTGCCAGCGCCCCGCCTAAGAAGCTTCTTCGAGTCATCATGCTACTTTCCCCCCTGAGCCGTGCCATAAAGGAACGCCGGCTTCCATGCCATCCCCTCGCGCCAGCTGAACTGATACTGCAACGAAAGCGCCGGCGAAACCGAGCGGAATCGCAGATGGTTCACCTTGTTCTCATAGACAAAGATGTCCATCTTCGGCTGCAGGCTCAACTTCCCGAACAACGGAATCTGCAGCGCCGGAGTCAGTATATCCTGATACCGCGTATCCACAGACCGGTCCCCAGGCCGCTGGAAGAACAATGTCCCCTGATTCGCCAGCGTAAACAGCAGCGTCTTCTTCGCATTCAGCGGGAACTTGATGTTGAAATTCAGGAACAGGCCCGACTGCCACGCAGTCCTGGTAATCAACTGCACCGGCAGCGGAGTCCCCGTTGTCCCAAAGCACGGCGTCGCATCCGGCTTCGACGGCTGCGACAAACTGGAAAACCCAAACGCAGCCGGATAGCAGTTTGCGTCGCCCACGTTGTAGGCGTCCAGCAGATCAAATGCCCGTCCATAGCGATAGCCGCCCTCGAACCACGTGTCGCCAAAGTCCTGCCGGAATCCGGCCTTTGCAAACATGGTCCGCACCTGTGCGGTCTCCACCTCGTAGATCCCGTTGATCGTCGTGGTATCCAAAGGCCGCAGCGGTTGCTCCCACCGTGTGCTCAACAGCAGCCGCAGGCCCGATGGACGCGTGTCCGGAAGCAGGTGCAGATTGACACCGCCTTCAAACCCCAGCATGTCCAAGGGTTGCGAGGCCGACGACGCGAAATCGCCGCTCGTGCTGCGCTTCACCTGACGCTGATAGTTCGCTTCCGAGAGCGCGAACCAATCCAGGTGCGAGGTATCGCGTAGCGCCCGAACCCGGTAGTCGACCTGGAACGTACTACTCTCCGAAGAGGTCACCTGCGAGACCGGCACGCCAGCGAAATTCGTGCGCGCCCCGATCGGATCCTTAATGATGTTGGCGGCATAGCTGAAATCGGCATTCTCCAGCTTGACCGACCACAATCTCCGCTGCTGCACCGCTCCCTGCATGGTGGGTTTCCGCAGCGGCGGGTCTGAATGTTTGCCGAAGGCGAACGCGTCTTCGTACTGTTTCGCGAGGGTCATCCCGTTCGTCGTATCCGCAGGCTTCCGCGAGGAGGTGTCGAAGTATTTGGTTCCCTCCACCGGAGCCTCGCAATACGCGCTCAAATCCTTCTCCGTTTTCAGCTTCTTGAAATGCTGGACCGCGATCTCGCGGCACACCAGCGACGTCAGCGAAAACTGCTTCGCCTTGAGATCCGCGATCTGCGGCTGAAACATTGCGTCTCCCAGATCCGGATATCCGGTGTCGCCCAAGCCCAGAAAGTCGGAGACGGCTACGGAATACAGCGTCGCGTCGTCCACCTGCGCGCCATTCACGTAGTAATTGTCGTCGTCCTGTAGCAGCCCCACCGCAATCATCGCCCGACCCTTCTCCAACTCCGCCGACAGGCCGTCCTGGTCCTGCTTGTCGAGTTCCTTCGAGCGCTTCAGAATCTTCTTCAGCGCCGCGCCCTTCACATGCGTGCGGATGATGAGGTCGCCCTTCCAGAAGATCTGGTTCAGCGCGTCCTGCAAACTGGTGATCGCCACCTGGCGGCGCCCGATCTTTGCCGCCCCAAAGAGATCGCGCTTCTGCATGATTGCAATGTCCGCGGCGGTGTGTCGCTGCATCGTCAGCAGAGCCAGGCTCTGATACAGCGCGTTATCGGCGGGCTTCGACTTGTCCCCCATCGCCGTCACTGTCGCCAGCACCGCGGCATTCAGGGACTCGGGCTCGTCCTTCGCCGGAAATTGATTGGGGTAGATGCGCTTTCGCCCTGCCGCCTCCGACCCCCGGTCCTTCACTGACAAAGCACCGCCGCCCGAATCCTCCACCACTTCGATCCTGTTGTTCAAACTCCATGCGGCCGTTCCCGCGCTCACCCGGCCCTTGATTTCGGCCACCGCAACATGTGGCTCCAGATAGCCATCGCCCTCCGGCTCCAGTGCGGGCCTCGGCGTCACCAGAAAGCCGCTCTTGCGCGATTCCGGATCTTTATCCCGGATCGTCCGGCCGAGATGCTCCACGCCCGTATCGTGCTCAAAGTCCGTCTCAGAAATCGTCAGGTCAAACACACCCGGGAAACGCCCTGAGAGCTGCACCGCCAGCGGGTGCGCCATCTGTGCCATCAGCACTTTCCGCGCCTTGCCGCACTTGAGATCCTCGGCGCACTTTTGTAGCAATTGATTCAGTGCCTGGTCGGGAGCCAGGAACTCAAGCCGGGTCTGAAGTGAATTGTCCTTATTCAACCACGACGAATTCACCATTCCCACGTGCTGCTGCATCCCTGGGTCCACCACGCCGAACACCGCCACCGCCGAACGATCTTCCGTCGCTTCGGAGTAGGCCCATTCGGTGGGCAGTGCAAATGGGTTCTTCTGGAAAGTCTCCGGAGCCGTATCCTGCCCGATATCCTGCAGAAATGGCGCATGGACATAAAACGTCTTGCACGCCACCACGTCTTTCTGGTCCTTCTGTTGCGTCGTGCACAAGCCGTAACTCTTCCCGGCTTCCAGAACTGCCCCGGCGTCTTTGAAAAGGTATGTGATGCTCGCACCCGGTTTTGAAAAATCGAACGCCTTCGCCAGATCCAGGTTCCGGTTGCCGCACACCGCCTTGAGCCGCGCCTCGCTGCTGAGGCAGGCAGCCTCCGCGCCGATAAGCGGCATGCACTTGTCGAAGTTCAACTCATCCGGATTGCCCGGCTTGCTCGCCGGGCAGATCCTGGCAGGCCTCCCTGCACCTGCCGTGTTCTTCACCCGGAATTGACGCAGATAAGGCAGCACCACCGCCGGCAGTTCCGTGTCTTTCAGTACTTCGTACTTCAAATGCTTCAGATAGTCCGGCAGCCTCGGGTTCGCGTCCGGATTCGTCGTCGCGATCGTCACATTGCTCGCAAGCATCTGCACTGGCCCCGATTCGTTCGCCTCACCGGGTTCGCTCTTCCGCGCCAGCAAACGCGCCAGCATCTGCAGCCTCTCCGGCCCGAACCAGAAGTCATGCTTGCCTAGCGTAATCGCCCGGTAGCCTGCCTGGCGGAAATAACAGGCGACGTTATCCATGGGAATCGTTGGATGCGAGATCTCGCTATCCAGGATCCATTGCCTTTTCTCTTCATCCCACTGGAACCGCTCCTTCGACTCGCGGAAGGTCTTCGGTCCGCCATCCTTCGTACTCGCCGTCATCGGCCCCTCAAAGGTCCGCGCAGACAGATCCGGGGAGAAGTTATTTCCCATGCCCAGCAGAATGCGATTTCTGTCTTTGTCCGCCAAAACCAACATCGATTGCGTGAAGTCACTCAATCGCCTCTTTTCAAATGCGACGCAACTCGTATCATCTTCTCTTTGGCTCTCCGGTACGCGGGCGTATCCAAATAGCCGGCCGGTGTAGGCGACGGAAAACCGCGCCAATCCGTCCTTTTCGCTGGCTAACGGCGCCTGCCCCCAAAGGCCGGTGGAGCTTTGCAACACAATGATTGCGGCGGCAATTGCTTTGTGAAACACTTGTTGATCCTCTTAATCGCGTTCCTGCTGCATTAGTTTCCCAATTATAATCTGCAATGGTCGGGTACGCTCATTTTCCGCAGGGATGAGCGAGAATTGACTCATTTCGACGGTACGCCGACAGCCCATAATCTGGAGCGGAATTGTCGATAAAAGATAAAAACATCCTGTGTTTAAGGGAGTTGGCCCTAGCGGCCCGGATGCGGCCCTCTTTGGCCACCATCTTGCATGAAACTTCCCGGATTATTCATTTCATATCGTGCGGGAGTCCAGAAACATATGCCCAAACAACTCGGCAAAATAAGTTCCACCACGGGAAAAGCCTCGCTGGGCGTTCTTCTCATCGCTGTGCTTTTCGGCGGCGCAGCCCTCGTCAGCGCCCCCAAGTCGGCGTTCTCTAAAAAGATGAAGGCCTATTATCTGAGCGAGAAAGATGCTCAGTACATCCGCCCGGGCCTGGTGATCAAGGTCCTCTCGGCAAGCATCGCCGCGGATGGCACCGTTACCACGCGGGTGCGCTTCTCTGACCCGCAGAATGTACCCCTCGACCGCCTCGGCGTGGATACGCCCGGCGCGATCTCGGCCAGCGTCATCGCCGCTTACATCCCCAAGGGTGGGTCCCAGTACACGGCGTATACAACGCGCGTCCAAACCAGCCCCATCACCAACAAATCCGCCACGCAGGCCGGCACTGACTCGGGCGGCACGTGGGCCAAAGTAGCCGACGGCGAGTATACCTATACTCTCAAGACAACCGTTCCCACCACATATGACAAGAGCGCGACCCACGCCATCGGCGTTTACGGCAACCGCAACCTCACCGAATTCGGTCTGGCTGTGTATATGTCGGACAACGTCTTCACCTGGGTTCCCGATGCCTCTTCCGCACCTGTCACCCGGGACGTGATCAAGACCAGCAGTTGCAAGCGCTGCCACGTCGATTCCTTCGCATTCCACGGCACCACCGGCCGCACGAGTATGGAAATGTGCGTACTGTGCCACCAGCCGCAGACGGTGGATCCCGACACGGGCAACTCTGTCGACCTGCCCGTCATGATCCACAAGATCCACATGGGTGCCGACCTCCCCAGCGTCAAAGCCGGCAAGCCTTACCAGATTATCGGCAACGCCCAGTCGCTCAATGACTTCTCCACCGTTGGATTCCCCACCGACAAGGGCAATTGCACCGTCTGCCATGAACAGACCACCAAAGCGGCCCAAGCAACCAACTATCAGACCAAGCCTACCCGCGCGGCCTGCGGCGCCTGCCACGACCAGGTCAACTTTGTAACCGGCGAGAACCACGGCGCGGTGATTCAGACGGATGACACCAAGTGCTCCACCTGTCACGCCGCCTCCACCGGCAATGAGTTCGATATCTCGATCGCCGGCGCGCACACTCTGCCTTACAACTCCAAGGCCCTCACCGGCTTTGACTGGGCCGTCACCAAGGTGGATAACGCTCTGCCCGGAAAGGCCATCACCGTCACTTTCACACTGAAAAACAGCAAGGGTGATCCGCTGGCCCTCACCGACATGAGCCGCATCTTCGGCGTGCTCGGTGGCCCAACCACGGACTACACCACCAAGTGGCCCAACTCCACGACCAACGGCTACGTCTCTGAGGATCTCTCCAAGGCAACCGGCACCAACGGAACGTATACTTACACGTTTACGAACACGCTGCCGGCAGACGCCAAGGGAACCTTCTCCGTCAGCCTGGATGGCCGCCGGATCGAAAAGATCTACGCCGGCACCAAGACTGAACAGAGCGTCCAGTATGGACCGAAGAAGAACGCCATTCTGTATTTCACGGTCGATGGCTCCAAGGTCGCTCCTCGCCGCACGGTAGTCGCGATCGCCAAGTGCCAGCAGTGCCACGTCAGCCTCCGGCTCCACGGTGAAAACCGCGTGGACACCATTGAGCACTGCGTCGCCTGCCACAACCCGACGGAAAATGACGGCGTGTACCGCCCGAAGACCGCCGGCGCTGTCAACTCGGTCAGCTTCCAGCAGATGATCCACAACATCCACGGCGGCGAAGAGATCAAGAACTCGTTCAACCAGGAAGACTACATCATCTTCGGTTTTGGTGGTTCCACCAACAACTTCAGTGATGTCCGCTTCCCCGGCCGGCTCCAGTCCTGCTCTATGTGCCACGTCAACAATTCAGAGCAACTGCCGCTGCCCGCCACCAACGCTCAAGTGCAGAATCCGCGCGGCTACATTACCCCGTCCGGTCCTGCCACCGCGGCCTGCCTGTCCTGCCACCGCAGTAAGGCAGCCGCATCCCACGCGCTGACGATGACCTCGCCGGCGCTGGGCGAAAGCTGCGACGCCTGCCACGGACCTACCTCCGAATTTTCGGTGAGCAAGGTCCACGCAGTCCAGTAAAGAAGTCTGAAGCAGTACCCCTAAAGCAGCCCCCCGGATTCGCCTCCAAGCGCCGGGGGGTTTGCTTTTTGCAACAAAAAAACCAGGGACAGACCGCATGTTTCCTGGTTTTTTCGTCCGCTCCAAATTCAATTGGAACTCGCTACTCTGTATTAACGTATACTATGCATTGTGGAGTACCAAGACGAATCGAAAGAACGCCGTATCATCCAGATGCGCAAGGGCATCCTCGAACTTGCCGTCATGGGCGTGCTCTATAACGACCGTCACTACGGCTACTCCCTGGTCCGCGTGCTCACCGAAACCGGCTCCATCTCGCTCAAGGAAGGGACCGTCTACCCAATCCTTGCCCGCCTCGACCGCGACGGACTCGTCCGCTCGGAATGGATGCAGTCAGACCAGGGACCGCCCCGCAAATACTATGAGCTCACGCCCTCCGGCCGCCAGCTCTTCGACGATCTCAGTCTGGAGTTCACTCTCCTGGCCTCCCTGGTTCACCAGAACTGGGGGAAGCCGAAGGTGCAAACGGCGCCCAAACCCATGCTCGTGACCGGAAAGGCTTAATACAATGGAAAACTATCCTGAAGCAGTCGCCAAGATCGCAAATGACTATCTGGACCGCGTACGCCTCAATCTGCACGCCGTTCCGCCCAGCGAACAGGCGGATTTTCTCAACGAAATCCGCGCCCACATCTACGACGCCTACCAGCAGGCCGCCGGGGAGGACGAAATCGCCCGCATCCTCGCTGTCCTGCGCAATTTCGGCGAACCCGCCGATGTGGTCGCTGACCGCCTGCCCGCCGCGATGGTCCGCGAAGGCGCGAAGCGCAACCTGCCGCTCTTCATCCTCAGTGGAATTCTCATCGCCCTGTTTGGCGTCCCCATGGGCTTCGGCGGCATCTGCGTGCTGACGGGCCTGCTGGCTGCGTTGACCGGGCTTACGATCGCATTCTTCGCCATCACCGGCAGCACGCTGCTGGTTGGCTCCGTATTCATGCTGATCGGCCTCTCACGCTACTTCTTCCCCGGCGTCTTTGACCGCCTGGTCGAAGCCGGCATCATCCACATGGAAGGCCCGTTCGAATTCATCAATCAGTTCGCTCCCGCCGAACAGGGCATGTTCTTCATCATCGTCGCCAGCATCATCCTCGCTGCAGGATTGGGTATGTTGTGGCTCGGCAAGCGCATGCTGCGCGGCCTCCGCTTCCTCGCCATGCAGCTCTTCGATTGGGCCCGCCGCCTCGCCCAAACGCTTCGCAAGCAATTCCGCGAATACCGCACCAGCAGCGCAGCAGCAATGCCAGACCGGTTCAGCACCGCGAGAACCTGATCGCCCCAGCCCACGCCGAAATCCCCAACGGCGGGGGCTATTCCCACTTCAGGAAGCGGATGTCGCCGGAGGGGGTCTGCGCGATCAACGAATGTCCGTCGGCCGAAATACCGCACTGTGCCACCGGTTGCCCTAGGTCAAAGATGGCCAGCGGAGTCTTTTGACCCCGCAGCCACAGCCGCAGCGAATGGTCGCGCGCCCCGGATAGCACCAACCGGCCGCCGGGAGTTATCGCCACAGTCGTGACCCCGGCCTCATGCCCTTCGAACAGTTCCACCGAATCCCAGCGCAGCGCATGCCACAATCGCACCGACTTATCCACCGAGGCGCTGGCGAGCCACTCTCCCCGCGCGGTGATGGCGAGGGAGGTTACCGGTTTGTCGTGGCCCCGCAGTTCCCGCGCCGCACCCCTCGATTCCAGATCCCACACCCGGATCTTGTCCGGCTGCAATGATCCCACCGCGAACCGTCCGCAACTGGAGATCGCCACTGCTCCCGGATGCTCGCTCTCCGATAGCAAACTCGCTCCGCTCCGCGCGTCCCATACCCCCAGCGGCTCGTCGCCATAGCCCATCGAACTCCCGATCAGCCGCGTCCCGCCCGCATTGAACGCCGCGGAATGGTTCAGGCGCGTCTCCTCGGCCAGGCCACACACAACGGTCTCGCTCAACAGATCTACGATATGGGAATTCCGACGCTCCGTCCGAGTCGCCAGCAGCCGCCCGTCGGCAGTCATCGCCACAGCGCGCAGCGCCTGCCGCTGCGGAGCCAGAGCCCGCGCAACTGCCGCGCTCTCAACATCCCAAAGCGTAGCCGTGCCGTCTTCGCGGCGAATCACCGCCCACTTTCCATCCGGAGAGATCGTCAGCTCCCCAACCTCGCGCGGACCGCGTTCCACAATCGGCATGATAGCGAATCATCTTATCAACAAACTGATATCTTGAAAGCATATGACCACACTGGCCCTCCTGCTCATAGGCACCCTACACGCCCAAACCGCTCCCAGGCCAGCCGTCGGAGCCATCCGGTGGGACGCCTGGCACGGCCAGCAAGGCTCCCCGGGCAAAGCCGTGGAAAAAGCGCTCGGCCCCGCCGAATGGCACTACCGCCTGCCGTTCTTCGCCAAAGTGCTCTCTGAAAACGAAGTCTCCATCGATGGCACCCCGCAGGAGATCCTCGACCGCGAAATCGACTTCGCCGCCGATGCCGGACTCGACTACTGGGCCTTCCTCAAATACGACGATGCCGACCCGATGAGCCTTCCTCTCAAGCGTTACCTCACCAGCGCCAAGAAGGACCGCATCCAGTTCTGCCTCATCACCGAACTCAGCCGCTGGGGCACCAAAGACGATCATCGCCGCCAGCTAGCCCGCCTTGCCGAGCTCATGAAGGAGCCCACCCACCTTAAGACGCCCGGTGGCCGCCCGCTGTTCTATCTCGGCTTCCTCTCCGAAGCGCAGGTGACCAAGAACTGGGGTACCGTCGCCGAACTGCGCAAAGCCGTCGACGAACTACGCGCTCTGGCGCCGGCCAATCCGTACATTGTCATTATGGATTTCAACCCGGTGCAGGGCACCAAATGGCGTGATCAGTTGGGAGCCGACGCCATCTCCGCCTACGCGGCATCGGGAGGCGGCATCAACGCACCATACTCCGCCCTTACCGATTACGTGGAGAAGTTCTGGGCGCGAGGGAAAGCCACCGGGTCAGAGGTCGTCCCGATCGTCATGACCGGCTGGGACCGCCGTCCCCGCATCGTCAACCCGGTGCCCTGGGAAAAATATCAAAAGCCCCGCGAAGGCATGGAGAAGCACTACGAAACCGCCACCCCGGCCGCCATCGCGCAACATGTGCAACATGCGGTGGAATGGGGCCGCACTAACAAGTCCCCCGCAATCCTCATTTACGCCTGGAATGAAAACGATGAAGGCGGCTGGCTCACCCCGACGCTCTCCGAGGGGGCCGCCCGCCTCGATGCACTACGCAAGGTCCTCAAGTAAAATCAAGGAGAGATGAAGACACTACTGGAACCGTCCGCCGTCGAGGAAATCATCCAGCGCCTGCAAGCCCTGCGCCCGGATTCACCGCGCAAGTGGGGCAAGATGAACGCCCACCAGATGGTGTGCCATCTCGCCGACGCGTTTCTCGGCACCACCGGCCGCAAACCGGTCAGCATGAAGACGGGCTTGTTCCAGCGGACAGTAATGAAGTTCTTCGCGTTGCGCGTTCCCGCACCCTGGCCCCATGGCATCCCGACGATGCCCGAAATGGACCAACTCCTCGGAGGCACCCCACCCGTCGAGTTCAACAAGGACCGCGACGCCCTGATCGCCGCCATCAAGCCATTCCTCGATGCGAAGAAGGTCCCGCACCCCATCTTTGATGCAATGGACGAATGGGAGTGGGCCCGCTGGGGTTACCTCCACATGGACCATCACCTGAGGCAGTTCAATGCGTAGCGCGGAGCTCCAGCTATGCCGTCTCGACATTCTTGTCGAGATATCCGGCTTCCTGCTGACGATACTCCTGCCAGGCGCCGTACTCCCAGGGACTCTCCGCGCCGAGCCCTTCTGCGCCCTCACCATCTCGGTTTCAAACGCGAACGGAACCCCGGCAAGAAACGTCGCGTACGAGCTAATCGATCCAAATGGACGGATTGAAGGGCACGACTTAGTTAAATCCTCAACGATCCGCATCTGCGATTTCGGCTTCGGTGCGTATTCGGTCAAAGTTGGATCAAACACCTGCCACCCAGTGACCGTCTCCCAGCTGAAACTCGCTCTTGGCTACCCGATCACACTCAACGTGCACCTCATGAATGAGAGCCATTGCCGTAATTACCCGCAATATCACTCGGGATGCAAAGTTTACCTACGGATTCAATCGGCCACTGGTGAACCAATTCAAGGCGCATCGGCCGCCATAAACGACTCCAAATCACGAGGTTTCTCCGACGAGTACGGCCGCCTTGAAACGTCGTCAAATAGCGGAACCGTAAGAGCCGTCGTAACCGCCGACGGCCTTCTCCCGAAGACAATTGCTGAGCCCTGTCAGGAGGGTATGGATCTGGATAAACAAGTAACGCTGGAACGCAGATAGACTGCGGATCGTAATTGGAGTTTCCCTACCCAACCCGCTTCTTCACGCGCTCCGGAGTCAACTCCTTAACCGTACTGACCAGCGCCTCCAGCGACTTCGCATACTCCGCATTCGCGCCACCTGCCGCATACCTCACCGTCTTCTTCGCCATCGCCGGAGTCCACATCGTCCGTGCCTTGGCGTGCAGGCCGAAGCGGTACTCCAGCACCAGGAAGATCATCCGCCAACCCAGCAGCCACGCCTTCCAGAACGATCCGGTCACCGACGACTCGCCGACGCGTGGCCGGTAGTTCATCGGAATCTCAACAAACGGAATCCCGTGCGACAGCGTCTCCAGCAGAATCTGCGGTCCGAAGTGCGACCCGCCGATCGTCAGATGCGGCCGCAGCACCTGCAACGCCTCGCGCGACAACAACCGGTGCGTGCAGCCCATATCCGTGAGGATGGTGGAGTTGAACAGCAGTTCCGTCATCTTCGCCACCGCCCAGTTGCCCCAGCGCAGAAACCGTCCCATGTTCGCGCCGGCCCAAACGAACTCGCGGCTTGTGCGCGTGCCGAAGACCACCGGCACATCGTCGGAATAGGCAAGGAGTTTGATGACGTCATGACCGCTGAAGGTCCCGTCCGGTTCCGACAGCACAATGAGATCCGCGTTGGTCGAATCGATTCCGCAGAGGAGGGCATTTCCGTAGCCCTGCCTGGACTCGAAGATCTCCCGCGCGCCGGTCCCCGCCACCTCTTCCGATGTTCCCTCGGCGGCGTTGTTGTTGACGACGATCACATCGTCCACCAGGCCGGTGGCGAAGTATTCGCAGATCGAATTCCGGATCGAATCCTTTTCGTTATAGGTCGGCAGGATCACCGCCACTGTTTTTCCACGCCACATATCAGTGCGCTCCGTCCACTTCCGCGACTACCATGAATTGCCCCGCCAGCGGGCGGTACGGCAGTGCCAAGTACAGTTCGATCATCCATTCCGCCTTCGGCCAGCGCGATTTCATGGTGAACGGCGTGAAGCGCGGCTCCGAATGCACCACCCGGAACCCTGCCGCGCCGAGCAAGCCCTCGAACCCGGCGTCCGTGTACGCGGTCTTGTGCGTGTAGTCGTCGAAGTAGCGCCCCGGCTCCAGCCGGAAATTCGGCTGCACGGCGATAAAGCGGCCGCCCGGTTTTAGCATGCGCCGGATCTCGCCGAGGATCGCCATCCCTTCATCGGAGGTGAAGTGCTCAAAGAAGTTCGATGCGAAGACCGATCCGAGGGATCCGCTTGCAATCGGAATCGGCTCGGTGGCCTGCTGGATCAGCGGATGCACGGCGGTGTCCCAGTGCGCGATCAGCTCCGGATTCAAGTCCAAGGCCCACTTTTCGCGCGCCGCGGTGTAGCGGGTGAATTCGCCGTAGCCGGCGCCGAGATCGAGCAGCCCGGCATTCGGATCGATCCACTTCTGCAGGTAGCGGCTCAACACGCGCCACACCTTCGCCCGCTCCGGATCGAAGCCGAAGCGCACCTTGTGATAAGTCGTCACATCCGGCTCAGTCACGGCGTGGTTCATAGACGTAATCTCCTTCGCCGTACGGGCTGCTCGCATGCAGCACCAGCCGGTAATTCTTCCTCACTTCGTCCAACTGCGCCTGCGGCAGCGTACCGATCTCCGCATCGCGCACCGCCGGCGGAGGCTTCGTCACATCTTCGTGCAGAATAATCGTCTCGAACCGCCGCGCCGCGATGTCTCGCCGGACCGGCTCCGGGTTGGTAGACCCGGCCTTCACCAGAATCGAATAGATCAGCGGCTCCACCTCGATTCGCCCGCGGTAATGTACCATGGCATCCAGATTCGTGCAGATCACGCGTCGACGCTCGGCCCCCAGATAGGGCCGTAACTGCGCCGTGGCACCGGCACGCTCCGGCTCCAGCATCACCCTCTCGGCGATGGTCTTGGTGGTCAGCGTGAGGTTGAAAACGATATGAAAGAACAGCGGAATCTGTAGCATCGTGATCCAGACGCGGCTGCTAAGGAAGGTCAGCGGAAAGAAGTTGAGCTGCTCCAGCGCGCAGGCTGAGGCGATGCCCAGCAGGAGCGTGGTCTCCAGCTGATAATTCAGGTCCGAGCCGATTTTAGGAGCGGTGCCGAGCAACACCAGGGCCGCAAAGCCCAGGTAGATCGCTACCGGGCGCATCCTGTGGTGGAAACGTGGGATGCCGCATGCGGTCATCAATATCAGTCCGCAGCTGGTCAACCCGAAATACTGCATTTGCTGGCCCAGCTTGTCCGCGCTGAACGGATTCATGTTGGCCAGGAAGGCATTCGCGAAATAGCTGCCGCCGAAGAACACGTTCACCGTGAGCGCCACCGTTGCGCCGCTCACCGCCATCGCACCGAGCCATGCCAGGGCCCGGCGGCGGTCCTCCAGCAACAGCGACAGGCCGATCGCACAAGGCGCGGCCACAAACGTCTGCTTGGCGAATAGGGCGCACAGAACGAACAGGCCGGTGATCCACAAGCCGTGCGAGTTTTCGGCCTCGCGCCATCGGAGATAGGTGTCGAAGGCAGCGAGCGAAAAGCACAGTGCCAGCGCGTCGGTCTGCCCCAGCGTGCACCAATACAACAGGTTGGAGGTGGCCCCAATCAGCACCAGCCCGGCGAGCTTTGCGGTGCGTTCGATGAGCAGCGTTTCGAGAATGCGGCGTGAGAACCAGAGCACGGCCAATAGTGCGCAAAACGAGATCAACCGGCCGGATTGATAGGGGGCGATTCCCAGCTTCTGTAGTCCTGCCGAAAGTGAGTAGAAGATCGGTCCGTAGGCCGAAACGGTAAATGGGTAGCGGTTCAGGTCGTAATAGAGGCCGTCACCCCTGGCCAGCATCGACGAGTGTAAAGCCACCATCGATTCCACGCCTGTCATCTCATGTTTGGCCAGCCACAGCACGGAAAAATGAGAGAGCAGAGCCACCACGATCAGCCCCAACGCCAGGCGCAGCGCAAACCTCCACGCTCGCGCCCGGGCGTTTCCCACCGGCATATCCATTGACCAGGTATGTGGCGTACTGACCATTCAACTGGTAATCGGCTGATCCGAATCGCATCTTTAGTTCTGCCCTGGTGCGGCGGATGGGGGACGCAGTCCAAGCTGCGTCCCCCGTGGGGAGGGCGTGTCGTGGTGGGGACAGCCCGCGCAGTCCGCGCGCCGCACTTGAGACAGCGTGGGCAGTCCCCGGAGCGGTTGTGATCTATAAGGCTAAAGCCGTAGTTGACTTCCGCCGATTGATAAACAACATAGAGGAGGCACGCTTGCCGGCAGAAATCACCTACGACCAACCAGGAATCCAGGCAGCACAGCCGGCCACAGCCACGCCCTGGTCCCGGCTCCTGTCGCCCTCCTTCTCCGATCTGTTCTTTGTTTTCATCACTGTCTGGATGTTCATGACCACAGCCGACGGCTGGAACCGGCTCCTGCTCGATGCCGATACCGCGTTCCACACCCGCATTGGCCAGATCATCCTCAGCAATGGCGCCGTACCCCATACGGACCCGTTCTCCTTCTCCAAAGTTGCGCAACCCTGGTACGCCTTTGAATGGCTTTCGGAGACCGTTCTTGCACTGGCCTACAATCTGGCTTCGTGGAAGGGCATCGCTCTGCTGGCCGGAGTTTCGATCGGACTCTACATCACGCTGTTACTCAAATACACGGTCTGGAAAGGTGCCAACGGACTGATCGCGCTGGTGATCACGCTCCTGACCGCCACCGGAACCTCCATCCACTTTCACGCCCGTCCTCACCTGTGGACGTTGCTCTTCCTCACCGTCTCCATCTGGCTGCTCGAAGCCAACCGCCGCAGCCCGAGCGCGAAGGTCTGGCTGCTGGTCCCCATCACCGCCCTGTGGGCCAACTTCCACGGCGGCTTCTTCATGTTCTTCGTGCTGTTGGGTTTACGCGTCGCCGGCTGCGCCGCGGAATCTTACTTCTGGCCTGAAGACCGTGCCGGCCGCTGGAAAGAGGCGCTCCAACTCACCTGGGTAGGCCTCGCCTGCGCCGCCGCGTCACTGTGCAACCCCTATGGCTACCGGCTCCACGAACATATCTTCGACACCTTGAAGATGAAGTGGATCATCGCCAACGTCTCCGAATTCAAGTCGCCTGTGTTCGATTCCGAGCAGATGTACGACATCATGATCCTGCTGTTTGCCGGACTGGCCTCGATCACCTCGCTCGTCCGCAAGAAGAGCCTGGTGGAGCCGCTGTGGATTCTCTTTCTCGCCTACGCCTCGCTCACCAGCGTGCGGCATGCCACCATCTTTATGCTGGTCGCCGCTCCAATTGTCGCGCTTGAGCTCTCCGAATGGTGGAAAAGTGTTTCTGCCGGAAGCTCCAAAGCCTCGCTCGTGGGGATGTTGAGCGACGTATCTGGCTCACTTTCGAAAGGGCTCCCTGGCACCAGCCTGCTGATTCCAGTAGCGATCATCGCCCTGGCGCTGACGCCCGGCCTGCAATGGCCGACGGCATTCCCCGGCCGATTCGTCCCGGTCGATTTCATCGAAAAGCACCACGATCTGCTGGCCTCAAGCCGCCTGTTCGCCTCCGACCAGATCGCCGACTATCTGATCTTCCGCAGCTACCCCAAGCAGCGCGTCTTCCTCGATAGCCGCCACAACTACTACGGCGAAGATATCGGCAACGACTACATCGCCATCAGCTCCGGCAGCCCCAGGTGGAAGGAACTGCTCGCCAAATACAATTTCGATCTCATCCTGTGCGAGCCCGGCGAACCGGTCAGCGTGCTGATTCAAGCTTCCGGAGGCTGGCACGTCAAAGATCGCACCGATAAGTACATCCTCTTCGCAAAAGACGGAAACAGCTGATGGAACGCGCACCGACATACCACCTGCTCACGCCGCGAGAGTATCCGAAGCTGCTCTCCATTGTCGTTACCACGTTTAACGAAGAGCAGGCCCTGCCGTTTCTGCGCGAACGGCTCACCGCGTTCACCGCCACGCTGCCCTGCCGCACCGAAATCATCTTCGTCAACGATGGCAGCTCCGATCAATCGCTGCGCGTGCTGCTCGAGTGGGCCAACGTCGACTCCCGCGTCCGGATTCTCAACCTGGCGCGCAACTTTGGACACCAGTTGGCCGCGACCGCCGGCCTGGATCACGCCACCGGCGACGCCGTGGTGCTGATGGATGCCGATCTGCAGGACCCGCCCGAAGTGATCGCCCAAATGCTCGACGAATACCGCCGCGGCTACGATGTCGTCTACGGACGCCGCACCGCCCGCGCAGGAGAAACCATCTTCAAACGAGCCAGCGCGTGGCTCTTCTACCGCTTGATGCGCGTGCTCATCCATCATGACCTGCCGAGCGACGTCGGCGACTTCCGGCTGGTTTCTCGCGCTTGTCTCGATGCCTTGCTCTCCATGCGGGAAACGCATCGCTTCCTGCGCGGCATGGTGGCGTGGGTCGGGTTCCCGCAAACCGCAGTGGAATACGTGCGCGACAGCCGCGTGGCTGGAGAAACCAAATATCCGTTGGGTAAGATGCTTGCCCTGGCGTGGACCGCGGCGATCAGCTTTTCGCCGACGCCGCTACGGCTCAGCTTCGGGCTCGGCTTCCTGGTCGCGGCCATCGGAATGCTGCAGGCGGTCAACGCCGTGATCCGCAGCATTTTAGGCTTGCACCTGGTGGAAGGCTGGAGTTCCATCATCGTCGTCAACTGCCTGGTGGGCGGCTCGGTGCTCATCAGCATCGGAGTGTTGGGCGAATACGTCGGCCGCATCTTTGAAGCAACTAAAGACCGTCCGCTGTACATTGTGGCCTCCGATATCAACCGTCCGCAGCTGCATCCCGAAGAACCATTGGCCCGGCAACTGGCCGCTCTCAACGAAGCGACAACTCATGACCAACCACACCACAGCGCACATACACGATAAGGAAACGGCCTTCCACGACATGTGGGCGCTTTCGACGCCGCTCGACCAGATCGCTGTTCACGAGGCGTTTGAGGCGCCCACGGCGCTGGAGAACAAAGCGATCCTGGCGCTGATGGGCGACCTTACGGGCAAGCGCCTGCTGGATGTTGGCTGCGGGTTGGGGGAATCTTCGGTCTACTTCGCGCTCAAGGGGGCGCGCGTCACCGCGGTGGATCTGTCGCCAGGCATGGTGGAGTGTGCGGTCAACCTGGGCAGAGTCCACGGGGTCGAAATCGAAGGCATCGTGCAGCCCGGCGAAAGCCTCGGCGTGCCTGAAAACACCTACGACATCGTCTACATCGCCAACACGATCCACCATGTCACCGATAAACGGCAGTTGTTCGGGCAGATGCAGCAGGCGCTCAAGCCCGGCGGCCGGTTCTTCAGCTATGATCCGCTGGCCTACAATCCGGTCATCGAAGTCTACCGACGGATGGCGACCAAGGTACGGACTGAAGACGAGGCCCCGCTCACCTTCGGCGATGTGAAGCTGGCGGGCGAATACTTCCACAACGTCCAGCACAAAGAGTTCTGGATTCTCACGCTCTCGCTGTTTCTCAAGTACTACCTGATCGACCGCGTCCACCCCAACGCCGACCGCTACTGGAAACGCATCTTCCGTGAAACGCCGGCGACACTCGGTTGGTGGCTTCCGCTCGAAGCCATTGATCGCCTCCTGACAAAGCTCCCGCTGGTCCGCCGCCTGGCTTGGAACATGGTCATGTGGGGTGAGAAGAAATGACCTAAATTAGAAGTATGGCCTCTATTTCCATTCGCACCCAAGGTGTCCGCGTGCGTCTGGATAAAGTCCACCGCGCCTTTGATGACCTGGTGGTCATCAACGAGCTTGATCTACAGGTTTCAGCCGGCGAATTTCTCGCTATTCTCGGTCCTTCGGGCTGTGGAAAGTCGACCATCTTGCGGATTATCGCCCGTCTTGCCAAGCCGGACAGCGGCACTGTAGTGGTGGACCCCGCTAACAATCCCTACGAAACGGCCTTCGTGTTTCAGGACGCCCATCTGCTGCCGTGGCGCACTGTGCTGGAAAACGTCGCGCTGCCACTGGAACTCATGGGCATTGCGGCGGATGACGGCCAGCGCAGAGCCCGCGAGGCCCTTTCCAACGTTGGACTGCAGGATGCGGCGACCCGCTACCCGGCCCAACTTTCGGGTGGCATGCGCATGCGAGTCTCGCTGGCGCGCGCGCTGGTTTCCGAGCCGAAACTGCTCCTGCTGGACGAGCCGTTTGCGGCGCTCGACGAGATCACCCGCTTCCGGCTCGATGTGCAACTGCGGGAGCTATTTCTTTCGCGCGGTATGACCGTGGTCTTTGTCACGCATTCCATCTCCGAAGCCGCCTTTCTGGCCGATCGTGCCGTGGTGCTCACCCGCCGCGGCGGCAACATCAAGCTCGACCACCGTCTTTCACTCCCCGCAGCGCGCACCGACGAACTTCGTACCGACCCGCGGCTTGCGGCGGAGATGAAGATCCTGCTGGGCGCCATGGAAGAGGAGGAGGCCTGATGCTGAAGCGATCCCTGCCGGCGCTGATCCCCTTCGTAGTGATCACCGCCGCCGTCGAGGTACTGGTCCGGATGGGCGCCATCAAGGCCTATCTAGTCCCACCCCCCAGTGCCGTCTTCGCCGTCATCCTCAAGGACTGGGCGGAACTGCTCGCGGCTCTCGGCAAGACCTCTGCCGGAGCCCTCACCGGCTTCGCCATGAGCACCATCATTGGCATCTCGATCGCCATTTTTCTCTCGTCGTCGCGCACGATTCAGCGGGCGTTCTTCCCTTACGCCGTCTTCTTTCAGACGGTGCCCATTGTGGCGATCGCGCCACTGCTGGTGATCTGGTTCGGCTACGGCCTGCGCACGGTGATTGCGTCGGCCTTCATCTGCTCCATCTTTCCGGTGATCGCCAATACACTGAACGGGATCCTTTCGACAGACCCTGCGTTGCGCGATCTCTTCCGGCTTTACGGCGCTTCGACGCGAGTCACGCTGTTCAAACTGCGGTTTCCGTCGGCGCTGCCGCAGATCCTGACGGGCCTGCGGGTGTCGGCCGGACTCGCCGTTATCGGGGCGATTGTCGGGGAGTTTATCGGAGGCCAGGGGCTTGGTTCGGTGGTCGATGTGGCGCGTACGCAGCAGCGCACGGACAAGGTCTTTGCGCTGTGCTGCTGGCCTCTTTGCTGGGGCTGGCGCTGTTCGGAATGGTGAATCTCATGAGCGCGCTCACACTCCGCCACTGGCACGCCTCGGAACGCAACTAATCCGCTGCTAAACTGTCAGAGTGAATCGAAGATCCTTTCTCCACCTCGCACCAGCTCTCGGAATACTGGCTTCCTGCGGCAAGACCTCCAAAATCCGTCTCGCCCTCAACTGGAAGCCCGACCCCGAATTCGGTGGTTTCTACGCCGCCGATTACAAGAAACATGGCCTGGACGTTGAGATCCTTCCGGGTGGCGCAGGCACCCCTACCGTCCAGATGGTAGGCGCAGGCTCGGCTGAGTTCGGCATCGTCTCCGGCGACGAGATTCTGCTTGCCCGATCCAAGGGGAACGACGTGGCCGGGCTGTTTGCCAGCTTCCAGAAGAATCCGATGGCGATTATGGCGCATGAATCGCGCAAGCTTGAGGCCATTGGCGACGTCGTCAAGGAAGGCACCCTGGCCATCCAAAGCGGCCTGCCATACGCCCGCATGCTGAAACAGAAGTTCGGCTTCGATAAGGTGAAGGTCGTTCCATCGCCCAACGGTGACATCGGCCCCTTCCTCGCCGACGAAAAGTTCGCCATGCAGTGCTACATGACCGCCGAACCACTCGCCGCCCGCCGAAAGGGGGCCAAAGTGAAGACCTTTCTGGTTTCCGATACCGGCTACAATCCTTACGGCCAGGTGATGGCCGCCAGCGGTGACCTGGTGCGGAAGCAGCCGGAGGTGGTGAAGGCCATGGTGGCTGCAGTGACAGAAGGCTGGAAGGTTTACCTGGCGGACGCCAAACCGACGAACGAGAAGATGCAGGCGTTGAATCCGACGATGGATATGGCTACTTTCACGGAAGTGGCCGAGGTTCAGAAGTCCCTTTTTGAGGGAGCCGAACTGGGCAACATGACCAAAGAGCGCTGGCAGCAACTCGCACAGCAGTTAAAGGACCTGGGGGATATTCCCCAGATCCCCAACGTCGAAGAGTGCTTCCGCAGTTAACTGGTAATTGTTAATCCCAGTGGGGACGCAGCAAGCTACGTCCCCGTACACTCCATAGGTTTTCCCTATAGCTCCCTTCCCAACTACCCCCTTCTTCTATGAGTGCAGACGCCCTACCATACACTCATGGAAGCCAAACGAACCATGACCACCACCACCGGCCGGCCGGTCGGCGATAACCAGAACTCCCTCACTGCCGGACCGCGCGGGCCGGTACTGATGGAAGACTACCAGCTGCAGGAAAAGCTCGCCCACTTCAATCGCGAACGCATCCCGGAACGCGTCGTCCACGCCAAGGGCTCCGGCGCCTACGGTACCTTCACCGTCACCAACGACATTACGAAGTACACCACTGCCCGCGTGTTCGAGCAGGCCGGAAAGCAGACGGAGGTCTTCCTGCGGTTTTCCACCGTGGGCGGCGAAAAGGGTTCCGCCGACACCGAGCGGGACCCGCGCGGCTTCGCTGTCAAGTTCTACACCGAGGAAGGGAATTGGGACGTGGTGGGCAACAACACTCCGGTCTTCTTCCTGCGTGATCCGATGAAGTTTCCGGACTTTGTCCACACGCAGAAGCGCTGCCCCCGCACCAACGTCAAGTCCGCTACGATGATGTGGGATTTCTGGAGCCTTTCTCCGGAAGCGCTGCACCAAGTGACCATCCTGTTCAGCGACCGCGGCACACCGTACGGATACCGCTTCATGCACGGCTTTTCGAGCCATACGTTTAGCCTGATCAACGCCGCCGGAGAGGTGTTCTACTGCAAGTGGCACTTCAAATCGATGCAGGGGATTAAGAACCTCACCAGCGCCGAGGCAGTGAAGTTAGCCGGCGAGGATCCCGATTTCGCACAGCGTGACTTAGTCAACGCCATCGACAACAAAGAGTTTCCGAAGTGGCGTGTGTGCGTTCAGATCATGCCCGCTGCGGAGGCCGCTACGTATCACATCAACCCGTTCGACCTCACGAAAGTGTGGCCTTATCGGGACTATCCGCTGATTGAGGCCGGCATCATGGAGTTGAACCGTAATCCGCGCAACTACTTTGCGGAGGTGGAGCAGGCTGCCTTTTCGCCGGCCAACATTGTGCCGGGTATGGGCTACTCGCCCGACAAGATGTTGCAGGCGCGCATCATGGCTTATCCCGACGCCCAGCGCTACCGCGTGGGTGTCAATTACAACACGCTGCCGGTCAATGCTCCCAAATGCCCGTTCCACACTTACACGAGAGACGGTGCGATGACGTTTCAGGCGGACGAAGCTCCGAACTACGAGCCCAACAGTTTCGGTACTCCGGCGGACAATCCGAAGTACAAGGAAGTGCCGCAGCCGATTGCAGGGCCCGCCGCGCGCTACGATCACCGCGAAGGCAATGACGACTACACGCAGGCGGGCGATCTGTACCGTCTTTTCACGCCGGAGGAGCGCGAGCGACTGGTGGAGAACATTGTGGGTTCGATGAAGGGGGTGCCGGAGAGAATCCTCAAGCTTCAGGTGGAGCACTTCCGCAAGGCCGACCCCGAATACGGGGCGAAGGTCGAGGAGGCGCTCAAGCGATAGCCGAACCCACTGGGCAGGCGAAGCTATTTCGGCGGTGCCTGCTCAGCGGTTCCGTAGTTGGTATCGCCTTGGAGGCTGCAGGTCCATTCGTTGAAGTTGTTCCTGTAACAGACGCCGGTGGCCTTCGGCAGATCGTACACCCGGCAGTTCTTGCCCGCGTTCGCGAGTGGCCCGGTACGGTGTTCAACACCACACATATAGCGTTTATAGCTGCCGCGAATCGCGTAAATGATGGCATCCGGCTGCGCCCCGCCTGGCCTGTGGATGGTGGGAATGTCTTTGTAAGGCGTACCGCCGCCGACTTCCACCTTCAGATTCTCAAGCAGGTAGAGCGTGTTGCCGTTCATCTCTCCCTCTTGCGCGCACGCCGTATACTGGGTAGCCTGGGCCGCGGACAGCGCTCCCTTCGCGGGCTCCTTAATCGAAGCGCAAGTCTTTGGGTTTCGCGAGCCGTATTTGGCGCCGAGCCCTTGTTGCCCGGTCATGGTAGTGGTGAATAGCGCTAATGCGCCGATCAGGAGAGTAGATGCGGACTGGAGTGAGGTCATTAATTGTTTGAGCTCACCAAGTATGGCAGGTTCGGGCTTCCGCCGTACTAAAATCACTCCCTGCCTAATCCTCCACGGTCTCCATCAGCACCGAGCGCAGCGGTGAAGCATCTAATGACCCTAGGTCCACGACTCGCGACCGGGCTTGCCGCAGCATGCGCGCCAACGCGTCAGGGCGGCCGATCAGTGCCCAAGCCAGCGCGAGGTAGTCTGCCAGTCCCGGCCAGGTGGCCTCTTCCAGTTCCAGCATCACTCGCCGGAAGGCATTCGCAAACCGCTCCGGAACCTCGATCACCCGCAATGCCCGCACCACATCGGCCTGCACCAGCGTCACCACCAACCGCGCACTGACCTCGCCGCCGCGTTCTCCGGCCGCCGTCACTGCGTCGTAGCTGGGGAACCACGGCACCGGCACCAGAAACCAGTCGCGATCGGCGAACCGGCACAGCAGCACTACGCAGATCCCCTCCGCAAATAGTGCTAGTTCCGCATTGCCTTGAACCACAGCCTCCACGTCCGCTGCATGGAATTGATCCTGTTTCAGCACCAGACGGTGCTGGTAGGGCCGCGAAATGATGTACTCGGACTGTAGCGAGATCGAAACGTCCCCAACGTGGATCCGGTACCCCATCGCTTTCAGTTCGCCGATGCCAGGTAATCCACCAGCAGCGCCTCCAACTCTGCCTGCCGCGCCGCGTGCCTCGCGTCGCCGTACAGATTGGTCAGTTCATGCGGATCGGCCTGAAGATCGTACAACTCCCCATGCTTTGCCCTTACGTAGTGGACCAGTTTCCACTCCCGCGTGCGGACCATCTTGATGGCCGGAAACTCCGCGAACACGGCCGTCTTGTGCCGCATCTTTGGTTCCCGCACCACTGGAAGCAGCGACTTTCCCTGCACCACCGTCGGGGTTTTCACCCCCAGAACATCGAGCACGGTGGGGAGCACGTCCACCTCTTCAACCAACCCTTCCACCACACGCTTTGCAGGGATCAACCCCGGAGCGCGCATCACGCAGGGCACGTGCACCACCGCGTCATACATGTAGCCGCCTTTGAACAGCAGTCCGTGATCGCCCAGCATCTCGCCATGATCGGCATTGAAGATCACCAGCGTGCGGTCTGCCAGTCCTGCGGTGCGCAGTTCATCCAGTACCGTGCCGATGTACTTGTCGTTGAGGGAGATCATGCCGTAGTAGTAAGACTTGACGCGGTCCAGATCGGCCGGCGTCATTGTCCTCAAATCGAACCCCACGCTCTTTTCGAGCGCCGCCTGCTGCTGCGGAGGCTTGTTGGCCATCTCGCCTTCGCGCTTGAACGCGGGCGGGAATGTGGCGCCTTCGTACATCTTGTCGTAGGGCGAGGGTGGATTGAACGGATGATGGGGCCGCCGGAAATTGATGTGCAGAAAGAACGGGCCGGCGAGGTGTGCCCGGATAAACTCCCGCGCATGACCTGCAAAGAAAGCGGTCTCGTCGAGGTCATCGGTCCACGGCACCGGAGCCGCCTGAAACGGACCCTCCGCCGCCGGATACTTCAAGCCTTTCGACGCCAGAAACTGGTCGTACTCCTTGTTGCTCGCCAGCACCCTCTGAAATCCGCCCGTGTAACTCTGCGGCGCAAACGGCATCTCGCCCACGCATGCGGTCGCATATCCCTGGCCGTTCAGGATCTTCGCCAGGGTCATCTCCGAATCCTTCAGCGCGAACGTGTTGGTCGGCACCTTGTGCGAATGCGGATAGCGGCCGGTATGCAGGCTCACCCGCGACGGCACGCACTGCGGCGCGTGGACGAAGTAGTTCGCAAATCGCACGCCCTCCGCGGCCAACTGGTCCACCACCGGAGTCTTCACCACCGGATTTCCGTAGCAGCCCAGGCAATCGGCCCGATGCTGGTCATTGGTGATGATCAGCAAGTTCCACTTCCGCGCGGGTTGCGCGAAGGCCACGGCCGACCCCATAAACTCACGCCGATTGAATGTCATGTTGGCTCCCTAGCCTGGGGAGGGAACCTCCCAGTTGACTCATACTCGAATGCGTGGCACCGTGATGAAAGGCAATGCACATATCAGCCCGAGAATATCATGCCAATGAAATCCACCGATACAGTAAACTGTTGGCCGTACCCCGAAGGTCATGGCCACGATAAACACCAACGACTATCTGCTCGATCAAGGCGGCTTCGATTGGGATACCCTTCTCGCGGGCTGGTCCGGAATCCTGCCCGAAACGTTCACGCTTTGGCTGGTGAATCGCTTTGGCGACCTGTTCGTCATTGTTGAGGATGGTGCTGTTTACTTCCTTCAAATTGCGACTGGAGAGTTCACACTCGTCGCAGAGAGCCAGGATCAGTTCGCAGTTTTGATGGACGTTCCGCGGGACGCGAACAACTGGCTGTTGATTCCAGTTGTTGATCAATGTCTGGCTGCTGGCATGCAACTGCAACATGGAAAGTGCTACGGTTTCAAAGTCCCTTTAATACTTGGTGGCAATTACGGCATGGACAATGTGTTTATCGCCGACTTGTCGCAGAACTACGGCTTTCTCGCCGGTCTTTGGTCGCAGACGAAGGATCTTGCCGACGGATCTCAGGTACGGCTGGTCATAGGTGCAAAGCCGGAGGAGCACTGAGTTTTCGAACCTGGAAGGCAACACCCTTTCAACTGATGGCAACGCAAGCGGGCACCTCCAGCTAACGAAGGGGCGCTCTAATCGCCTGATTTTGACGATAGTTCAACTGCAAGCCGGGGAACCGCCGCGCACGCAATCGACGCGAACCAGGCAGATCAGGCGAATAAGACGCCGTATGGATTCTCTCTGTCCGGACTGCCCACTGCGGGCTTTCCCCTTTTTCCCACTATAGGGCAGTGGACAGCTCTCGACGACCGCCGGCTTAGCTCGCGGTATCAGGGCCTGAACCGTGGTATGCGCAGCCGTGCAACATGACCCCAGGGATTGGAAGATTCACACGGAATACAGAAAGGAATCGGATAGACGAGCAATGCCAGTCCCAGTAATCAATTCGACTTCCTATTCGACCCTATGCCCTCGCAAGATCGCCCGCACGTCCCGCTTCCCATGCAGCACCCTGACCACTCGTAATCAACCGGGCATCACAGCATAGTAAATGCGAATCGCCATGAAGCCTTTGCGCTGCACCACCGTACCAATCAGCGGATGAGCCCGGAGTTGCTGAACGCTGGTCATCACCGCTTCTCGAAATCGAATCGCGACCGCGGGGGCGTCCTGATCCACAAGAAAGTAGCGAAACTGCCGGATAATATCGTCTTCTGCCCGGTTTTGAAACTCAAGCCTCACCTAAGCTTCGTCCGAGCCAGGTGCTCGGTCGCAAGAGCATCTGTTTTGGATTGCAACCGATCCCAATAGGCATCGCCGGTCTCAACCACAACGCCCGAATTAAGTCCGTCCAGAAGCAATTCGTCCAACTCTTCGATGGTTCCATCAAACCCCGGTGCAGCCGCGAACTCAACAGCCGCAACCGCTGCATCAATCGCTTCTTCGGCAGACCGATACGCGCCAGCGGCGACCACCGTTCTGATACGCGCTTCCTGCTCTGGGGTAAGTTGCAATGCCATTGCTGTTTCTATTTCCACAGTACAGGAATGCTCTCCCACCCGCCACTCACTTCACGCGCCACTTCTGCAATCCCGCCGACCACTTGGGCTGCATCGTGACCTCCATCCTCAGGCCGTCAGTCTCCACGGCGTGGAACGTAACCAGGTTGTAGCCGTCGCGCGCGACAGCGTATGCTGAGGCTCCCTCAACCGGGCGCCATTCACCGCCGGCTTTGTAGAGCAATCGCCATGAAGCCGGCACCCGCACCTGGCCGCGGCCTGTATCGTCAAACCAGTAGACCTCGCTCTGCGACACCTTCGACCTCTGTGCAAACTTGAGTTCCACCCATTCGGTCGTGCCTTTCGTCGGCCACCAGTCGAAATACGAAGACTGATCGGATGACGACGCCGGCTCTTCGCCATCGTTAATCGACTTCGCGCTCTTGCTCCCCGAGGTCGTCACCGTTCCCAGCATCGCAATCCCAGGCCGGGCCAGCGGCTTTGCATGCGCCTCGTCCACGGGAATCCAAACCATCATCTGTCCCGGTCCGCGGTTGGCCCACGCATAATAGGGAATCGCTACAAAAGGCTGCGTCGTCTTCACTACCTTTCCGCTCTCGCCGTAGGCCAGCGCCACAGCCGAACTCTTCAGCACCGTGACTCCGCCGAGCAGCCCTGCCCGATACTCCGCCGTCACCTTAGCCGAGGCCGGCAGCATCAGGTTGCGAACTTTGCCCGCGGGATTATCCACCCACTCCGCCGCATAAACGACCGGACCTCGTTGCAACGCAATGCGACCGCGATCTGCCTCCACGCCGTCATTCGCCGCCACCCGCTTGACGTCCATTGGCAAGCGCAGTTCGATTACGTCGCCGCGCTTCCACTCTCTGGAAATCACCGCATACCCTTTGTCCAGCCGCAGCGGCTCCAGCTTTCCATTTACACGCAACTCCGCCCCATCTTCAGCCGCACTTACAAACCGGTACAGATCGCTCGCAATCGCCTCACCCCGCGCCCACCCGGGAATCCGCACATGCACTGCGAACCGCGCCCGCGTACCCGCATCCACCGTCATCCGCACCAGTCCATCCCACGGATAGTTGGTCTTCTGCGTGACCTTCACCTTCGGCCCGCCCTCCAGCTGGATCTCCGCGCTGTTGCTCATGAATAGATTCACAAACAACGCGTCCTTCTTCTGAGCGTAAACGTATCCCGGTACCGACGCCATGAACCGCGTGATGTTGCCGGGACAGCAAGCCACGCCAAACCACGGACTGCGCTGATGCTGTCCGTTGGATTCCAGCGGATTCGGATAGAAGAAGCCTTTGCCATCGAGCGACACGCCCGAGATCAACCCGTTATAGAGCGTGCGCTCCAGCACGTCGACGTACTTCGCATCGGCATGAAGAAGGAACATGCGCTGATTCCAGTAGTCGTTGCCGATAGACGCACAGGTCTCGTTGTAAGCGGTCAGATTCGGTAGTTCGTAATCACTGCCAAACGCCTCGCCCCGTGCCAACGCCCCAATCCCGCCGGTGATGTATAGCTTCTTTGCCGCGACGTTTTCCCAGATCTTGTCGAGCGCCCGCACATAAGATGCATCGCCTGTCATTGCGGCCACATCGGCCATTCCCGAATACATGTAGGAGGCCCGCACCGCATGGCCCACGGCCTCGGTCTGCTCCACCACTTTCAGATGCGCCTGATTGTAGGGCTTGCCGCCGCCGCGCACGTCCAACATGAATTTCGCCAGATTGAGATACCGCTCGTCGCCGGTGGCTCGGTACAGCTTGACCAGACCCATCTCGGTGATCTGGTGGCCCGGCCAGATGGTTCGCTTCCCTGGACCAAACGTTTCCACCAATAAATCCGCGGTCTTGATCGCAATGTTCAGCAGGTTCCGCTTGCCTGTCGCCTGATAATGCGCCACCGCCGCTTCATACAGGTGGCCCAGGTTATAGAGCTCGTGACTTAGTTCCTGCTCCAGCACCCAACGCTCCGGCCCCGCCCACTTATGCGGCTTCAGCGGATTGATGGTGCGCGCCGTATAGAGATATCCATCCTTCTCCTGCGCCGCGGCGATCTTCTCGATCAGCCCATCGATATACGCCGAAAGCTTCACATCGGGCTGCACGCTCAGCGTGTACGACGCGCCCTCAATCACCTTGTAAATATCCGTGTCGTCGAAGGAGTAAGGCGGAATCTTATCGCTGTAACCCCCGCCCTGCAGCGCTTTGGCCGCATTCAGGAAATTTTCCACCCGTCCCGTCTCTTCGCACTTCTGAAACGCAAACGGAATCGAAACCTTGCGATTGATTTCAATCTTCGGAGCCCAGAACGAATCGTTCACGTGCACCGCGGTGAACGGGACAGGCTGAACGGGATAATCGGCGGACCACATGACGCCGCCGAACAGGGTTAGCGCACAAGCCACTTCGGCGCGGCGAGATTTCCGATGAGTGGCTCGACATCCGAGGCGCCGAAGTGAGTCTGTTGTGCGCGGGCCAAAAACAGCTAACAGTGCGTAAAATAGTGGCATCATCCAAATGCTACCGCTTTTGATTCTTCTCGTCGCGCCGTCCCTCACCCAAGCCCAGGGAACCCTCGCCGACTATCAGCGCGCCAATGATCTACGCAAGCAAATCGACTCGCTCGATATCTCCATCCCTGGCCCCGCCACCTGGATCGGCGCTACCGATCGATTCTGGTATCGCCGGGCCATCAAAGGCGGCCACGAGTTCATCACCGTCACCGCGGCAACACAAGCCAGACAACCATCTTTCGATCACGCCCGCCTCGCCGCCGCACTATCGCTGGCCGCCGGCGAAAAGTACGGCGCGCGGACCTTGCCATTTCAGACCTTCACGTTTACGCCCAATCTGACGGCGCTCAACTTCACCGCCGCCGGATCGCGGTGGCGGGTCAACCTCACCACCTACGCCTGCGAAAAACTGGGTCCCGACGGAGCCTTCCCACGCCGCGCTGCACCACAGCGCGAGCGCCGGACGGAAGAGGTCCCGCGCGTCTCCCCAGATGGGCGCCGCGAAGCCTTCATCCAGAACTTCAACATTTACATCCGCGAGAAAGCTACCCGCACGACGTTCGCTCTCAGTTACGGGGGATCGGAAGGCAACCACTTCCAATTGCAGTCGCTGGTCTGGTCGCCGGACTCCAGCAAGCTCGCAGCTTACCGCATCCACCCCGGCTATCACCGTAAGATCCAGTACATCGAGTCCTCGCCTGCCGATCAGCTCCAGCCCAAGACCTTTCAGATCGATTACGAAAAGCCGGGCGATGAACTCGACCTCCAGCAGCCCGTCCTCTTCGACATTGACCGCAAGAAGCAGACCCTCATCGATAGCGCTCTCTTCGCCAATCCCTACCGCCTCTCTCCTATCGAGTGGCGCCGCGACAGCCGGGCCTTCACGTTTGAATACAATCAGCGCGGCCACCAGGCTTATCGCGTCATCGAAGTCGATGGCTACAGCGGGACGGCGCGCGCGGTCATTAACGAACAGACCTACACCTTCTTCTGCTACTCCTCAAAGAAGTTCCGGCACGATTTGAATGATGGGCGCGAAGTGATCTGGATGTCCGAGCGCGATGGCTGGAATCATCTGTATCTGATTGATGGGGCCACCGGCCGCGTCAAGAACCAGATCACCAGAGGAGAGTGGGTGGTGCGTGGCGTCGATAAAGTGGACGAGCGAAACCATCGCGTCTACTTCCACGCTTCCGGCATGTATCCGGGCAAGGACCCGTACTTCAACCACTATTACCGCATCAACTTCGACGGCTCCGGCCTCACTGCGTTGACGAAGGCGGATGCGAATCACACGGTGAGCTTTTCGCAGGACATGTCGAAATTTGTCGATACGTATTCGCGGGTCGATCTGCCGCCGGTCTCGCAACTCAACACCGGCGCGATCGTCGAGCAAAGCCGCAGTTTCAATTGGCGCGTTCCTGAAGTCTTCACGGCCAAAGGCCGCGACAATCAGACAGATATCTGGGGCTTGGTCTACCGCCCCTCCAACTTTGACTTAGCAAAGCGCTACCCAGTTATCGAGTACATCTACGCAGGTCCGCACGATTCGTTCGTGCCGAAGTCATTCCAAACTTACTCGCCACTCCAGGCATTGGCCGAATTGGGCTTCATCGTGGTGCAGATCGATGGCATGGGGACGTCGAACCGGTCCAAGGCTTTTCACGATGTGTGCTGGAAAAACCTCGCCGATGCGGGGTTCCCCGACCGCATCCTGTGGCACAAAGCCTACGCCGCCTCGCATCCGTTCTACGACATTTCACGAGTCGGGATCTATGGCCACTCCGCGGGAGGGCAGAACGCATTGGGGGCGTTGCTGTTCCATCCGGAGTTCTACAAAGTGGCGGTGTCTTCGTGCGGCTGTCATGACAACCGCATGGACAAGATCTGGTGGAATGAGCAGTGGATGGGCTGGCCGCTGGGTCCTGAGTACATCGCCTGTTCCAACGCGGAGAATGCGGCGAAGCTGAAAGGGAAGCTGCTGCTGTCTGTAGGTGAGTTGGATAACAACGTTGACCCCGCGTCCACGATGCAGGTGGTCAATGCGCTGATCAAGGCGAAGAAGGTGTTCGACTTTATCATGCTGCCCGGCGAAGGCCACTCCTGGGGCGCCGACTACGGCGAGCGCAAACGGTACGATTTCTTTGTGCATCACTTGTTGGGGAAGGAGCCTCCCGACTGGAACCTCTAACGTGTCCGCGCTGCGAATTTGCTTGCGCAGGTGGCAGAACAAGACATCGTTATCGTGTATTATCGAGACTGAGGAGACCTTCATGACCAGTCGCGAACGCGTGCTTGCGGCGCTTCACCACAAGCAACCAGACCGTATTCCTGTCGATTTTGGCGGCACTACCGTTACGGGCATGCATGTGAGCTGCGTAACGGCGCTGCGCGAACACTACGGGTTGGACCGCCATCCGGTGAAGGTGATCGAGCAGATGCAGATGCTGGGTGAGATCGAGGAAGATCTGCGGCTGGTATTGGGGATCGATGTGGAGGCGGTGGCGCGGGCTCGCAGCAAGTGGGGTGTTCCGCTCGACCACTGGAAGCAGTGGCGGATGCCGGACGGGCTGGAGGTTCTGGTTCCGGGCGAGTTTAATGTCACCTACGACACCAACGGCGACGTGCTGACGTATCCGCAGGGCGATACGAGCGTGGGGCCGAGTGCGCGGATGCCGAACGACGGGTATTTCTTCGACAACATAGTCAGGCAGGGGCCGATCGACGATGACACGCTGAAGCCGGAGGATAACCTGGAGGAGTTCGGGGCGGTGCCGGATGCGGATTTCGACGACATGCGCGAGCGTGCGCTGGCTACCCGGGCGCGCGGGCGGGCGGTGATTGCGGCGATCGGCGGGACGGGGTTCGGTGATATCGCGAATGTGCCGGCGCCGGGGTTGAAGGATCCGAAGGGCGTGCGGGATGTGGCGGAGTGGTACATGTCGACGCGGTCGCGGAAGAGCTTTGTGGCGGCGGTGTTTGAGAAGCAGGCGGAGATTGCGCTGGAGAACCTGCAGCGGCTGAATGCGAAGATGGGCGCGGAGATCGACGTGATTTATCTATGCGGGACGGATTTCGGGACGCAGACTTCGTCGTTCTGTTCGACGGCTACGTTCCGCGAGCTGTGGACTCCGCCCTATAAGACGCTGATTGATTGGATCCATTCGAATACGCAGTGGAAGGTCTTCAAGCATTCGTGCGGGGCGGTTTCGAAGTTCATTCCTTCGTTTATTGAGCTGGGGATGGATATTCTGAATCCGGTGCAGTGTTCGGCGACAGGGATGGAACCGCGGGAGTTGAAGCGGCAGTTCGGCGACCGGATTGTGTTTTGGGGCGGGGGCGTGGACACGCAGACGACGCTGCCGTTCGGGACTCCGGAAGAGGTTCGGGCGCAGGTGCTGGAGCGGTGCTCGGTGCTGGCGGAGGGCGGCGGTTATATCTTTAATGCGGTGCACAATGTACAGGCTCGCACACCGCTGAATAACATGATTGCGATGTTCGATGCGGTGCGCGAGTTGTAGACGGGTGTCGTCGTTTTTGGGGACGCAGCAAGCTACGCCCCCGGTGCGGCTTTATATGACTATGTAGGACATCTCGACACGAATGTCGAGACGGCAGGCCGCAGGCCTGCGCTACTGTACGTCTGTTACGCGGCCGTCGAGGAACGTGATCTTCATCTGTTGGTAGACGTAGATCTGCTTGCTGCCGAGGTTCATGATCTGCTTGGGGTTGCCCAGCACCTGGATCACCTCCTGTGTACTCTGGCCGAGTGACACGGTGGCCGGGGGGGCGTTGTTGCCTGCTTCGGCGGTGACCTGCTGTTCCACCTGGTCGGCGGCGCGAACTTCCTGCTGGAGTTCGTTGGCTACCTGCGGATCGGGCGGCGGGGCCGAAGACACAAACGATGCGTTCTGGGCCACCATGTTGGTGCCCGGAGGCAGCGGAGGCACGCCGTTCTGCCCGGCGCGCGCACGCAGTTCATCGATTCCGAGCGAGAGGCTCTCGCGCATGTGGTTGTAAATATCCTGCAGGTCATTGAGCGCCACCATCACGGTGCTGCCGGCCGGGCAGCTGCCGGGTTTGCTGGCCATTACCTGCATGTAGGCGGAGTTGGCGTTGCCGGGCGGAGGTCCGGGCAGGCGGATGATGTCTCCGCGGCCGATGGGGCAGCCCTGGCCGCTGGTGGTGGTGACGTCAATGGAGAACGAGACGACGAACACGTGCGGGCGGCTATCGGAGAGGATGCGCGGGAAGCCTGCGTTGGGGTCGGGCATCTCGTTGCGGGAGACGGCGTCGGCTTCCATGCGTTCGAGGTCGAGCTGATACTGGACTTCATTGGCGACGTACTGCTTCACCGAGGGCGAGAGCATGACGGCGCCATACATGGGCGCACCGCCTGGGCGGTCTGCGTACTCTTCGGCGAGGCGGGCGGAGATGATGTAGTCAGTCAGCCAGAGCGAGGGTGAACTGTAGTAGGGATAAGGGGAGAAATAGCCACGATAGTAGCCGTACCAGGGTGAACCTGCCCAGCCCCACTGATAGTAAACCGGAGCGCCCCATGGGCGGTTGAAGTAGCCATAGAAGCCGGAGTGGTAATAGCGCGTTGGCACGTAGCTGTTGAGCATCATGCCGTGATAGCTGTACGGCCGGTAGAAGCGGTTGTAGGCTTGCCCTTTCAGATAGTAGGTGCGGGTCACCATTTCGTGTCCGCGATAGGCGAAGGGCTTCTGGATATAGCCGTGGCCGCTGCGGTTGGTGACGATGACGGTGTGGTCTTTGCGTTCGACGATGATGCGGCGGGAGTTGCCGGCTCCGTGCTGGATGGTCATGCCTTCTTTGTGGATGGTGCCGACCCGGCCGTCGGGATGATAGCGGACTTCGGAGCCCGTTGAGCTGCGGAAGGATTCGGGGCGGCCCTGTTTGTCGCGGGTGATGACGGGGCGGGGGCTACCGGAGTTGCCGACGCGGCGGTCATCGGGGCGGGGAGAGCTGTTGCGGTCGAGGCTACTGCCGGTGCGGACCGGCGGCTGGCTGTCGCGATTGTTGCCGATGCCGCGGTTGGTGTTGGTATTAGGGACGCGTCCGGTAGATTGGTTGTCCACAGGGCGGCGGTTGGTGTCGGTGGTCGAGCGATTCGTGTTAATGCTGCTGCCGGAGCGGTTGCCGGAGTTGGTGTTGGGGCCGGCGGTGTTGTTGCGCGGTTGGTGGCTGGTATTGGTGTCGGTGGTGGTGTGTCTGGTGCGGTCCGCGGGGAGTGAGCTCGGGGTGGACGGCGTGCTGCTGGTGTGCCTCGGGCTGTCGCTCGTGCGATTCTGCGGTGGCGCCGCGGAATTCGAAGCAGGCGGCTTGGGCTTGGCTTTGTTTTCTGCCGGCGCGCTTTGGCCCGCGGCAGGCGCTGCGCCTTTTTGCCGGGCGTGATCCTTCTGTTCGTCGGCGGCCGCGGGAGCGATCACCGCAATGGTAAGCACGATTCCAAGGCCGAGCCTGGTGAAACTCGCGGAACGGCCGTTCATCAGTTTAGAAAATTTCATACGGTTCTCCTCTCGTCGGGATGACGGGCTTAGTTCACGTCGGTGACTTTGCCATCGACGAACGTCACTTTTAAGTCGGGATAGACATAGATCTGCTTGTTACCCAAGTCGGCAATGCTCTTGGGTGGTCCCAGTGCCTGGCGGACCTGATCGACGGTGGCTCCCAGGGAGACCACTGCCGGCGGCGGGGGCGCTGGTGGGGCTTGCTGCTGTTGCGG
>Ga0118677_10001590_pt1 | contig 47741 bp, 44 predicted proteins | sample AliMusrvi5mmetaG_FD_86154 | JGI IMG/M metagenome (GOLD analysis project Ga0118677, IMG submission 86154) | reverse complement strand
GATGAAAGGAACCGTATATACGGAAACAGTGGTTTGGTCGCCGCCGGAGGCCTTCGCAAAAAACGTGCCGTACCAGTTGGTGATCGTGACGCTCGAAGACGGCACGCGCGTGACGGGCCGCATTTTGGGCGACCGGGTGAGCATTGACGACCGCGTTGCATTGGCAGAAGATCGTAGTGGCATTCCTTATTTCAAATTAATCCTATGAAACTAGCCGCAAGAATGGACCGCATCCTCATTGAGACCGCCTTTGAGGTGCTGGTAAAGGCCCGGGCGCTGGAAGCGCAAGGCCGCAACATCGTACACCTGGAGATCGGCGAGCCCGATTTTCAGACGCCGAAGCATGTCGCTGAGGCCGGCAAACTGGCGATCGACCAGGGTTGGACCCACTACGGGCCGACCCAAGGCTATCCCGATTTTCGCGAAGTGATCGCGAAGCATGTCAGCGAGACGCGCGGCATTCATGCGACCGCCGCACAAGTGTCCGTGACGCCGGGCGGCAAGCCGATCATGTTCTTTCCGATGATGGCGCTGCTCGAAGAGGGCGATGAGGTCATCTACCCGAACCCCGGCTTCCCCATCTACGAATCGATGATTCAGTTCCTCGGCGCGAAGCCCGTGCCCGTGCCGCTGATCGAAGAGCGCCATTTCAGCTTCGACCTGAACGTCCTGAAGGACAATCTGAATGACCGTACGAAGATGATCATCCTGAATTCGCCGCAGAATCCCACCGGCGGCATCATCCCGGCCGAGGACATCCATGCCATCGCCGACATGGTGCGCGACCGCGACGTGATGATCCTCTCCGACGAAATCTACTCGCAGATCTACTACGGCGAAAAGCCGCTCTCCATCACCAGCCTGCCTGGCATGCAGGAGAAGACCATCATCCTGGATGGCTTTTCCAAGACCTACTCCATGACCGGCTGGCGACTCGGCTACGGCGTGATGCCGGAGTGGCTGGTGGATGCGGTGAACAAGCTGATGGTCAATTCCAATTCCTGCACCGCGAGCTTCACGCAGCGGGCCGGGATCGCCGCGCTCACCGGTCCGCAGCATGAGGCCGAAGCGATGGTGGCGGAGTTCACGCGCCGCCGCGCAGCGTTCTGCGATGCGTTGAACGAACTGCCGGGCTTCCGCTGCGCGCGTCCCGCCGGGGCGTTTTATGCGTTTCCGAACATCGCTGGCACGGGGCGTAGTTCGAAGGAACTGGCGGACGCATTGCTCTATGAGGCGGGCGTAGCCTGCTTAAGCGGGGCGTCATTCGGCAAGTGGGGCGAAGGGTATATCCGCTTCAGCTATGCGAATTCGTTTGAGAACCTGATGGAAGCGGTGGAGCGGATTCGGAAGTACCTTACCAAATGAAATTAAGCCCATTTGCGGCTTGTTTCACGCTCGCGATGAGCGTTTGTATTTGGGGACAGCAACTCCCTGCCTTGTCAGGCATTCAAGGGCAGGTAGTCAATCTGGTCACTGGCGACCCGGTGCGTAAGGCTGAGGTGAAGTTGTCCCCGGTTGCTGACGGTGGACTGTTTTCTGGCGCGGCCCCGGCGGGCAAGAGTGCCTACGCCGGGGTTACCGATGCCGAGGGCAAGTACAACATTGAGAACGTAGCGCCGGGTCTCTATTCGCTCTCCGCAACGCGCAGCGGATTTCTTGAATCACGTTATGGCGCGCGCTCGGCCTTGCAGGCGGGGACTACGCTGAAACTGCCGCCCGGCGAACCGTTGAAGGGCATGGTTGTGAAGATCACGCCGCAGGGGATCGTCGCCGGAAAAGTGATGGATGACGATGGCGAGCCAATCGCGAATTCCCTCGTACAGGTATTCAAAGAGAGCTATGTCCGCGGTTGGAAGATGCTGCTGCCGGTTGGGAGTGCGGTTACCAACGACCGTGGCGAATACCGCGTCGCGAATCTGAATCCTGCCAGGTATGTGGTGCAGGCCAATCCGCCGGGTGACAGGAAAATCGAGGGTGCACCCAAGGAGGAACTGACCGCTGTCTATTTTCCAGGGAATCTGGAACAGTCCCAAGCGGCAAGAATCAAAGTCGGCCCGGGCGCGGAGGTTGCAGGCATCGATATCCCACTGCGGCGGGTGCCGGTAGTTCGTGTCAAGGGCAGACTGATTGACGGCGCAACCGGCAAGCCACTGGTCAACACCCCGGTTTCGCTTACCCCCATAGACTCGCTGATCCCTCGCAATGTTGTCCCGATCAAGGACGATGGGAAGTTCGAAATGCCTGCGGTTACGGCCGGCTCCTATATTCTTCTGACCATGGGCCCGGCGCCGTTTCAGATGACAGTGGTTCAACCAGTTGAGGTTCGAAGCCGCGATATCGAAAACCTTGACCTCACCGTCATGACGCCGGCTCCTGTCCCGGGCGTGATCGTTGTCGACGGCGATAAGAAGCTCAGCGTTAATGGTATTCAAGTGGTGCTGACTCCTTCAGGAGGCATGAACTTTTATGGGACAGCGACCGGGAAGGCTCAAGATGATGGGAAGTTCGTGCTAAAGAATCTGAGCCCGGTCAAGTACAACCTTGCGTTGGTGGGGTTGCCTGAAGGCGCCTGGATCAAGTCTGTACTTGTTTCCGGCCGCGAGGTGTTGGGAAAGGAGATTGACTGGAGTTCTGGCATGAGTGGGAATATGCGGATCGTACTCTCTGGGGATGCGGCAACCGTGAGTGGCCTGGTGCAACGTGGGGATGTGCCGGCGGGCGGCGTCACAGTAGTGCTGCTTCCGGCGGATGTTTCGAAGCGGCATGACATCTTCGATAAAATGGCCACCACAGATCAATTCGGCTCCTTCACGATCCGGGGTATTGCACCGATGGAGTACAAGGTCTTCGCATTTGAGGATTTGGATTTGGGGGCGTGGCAGGATCCCGACCTGATGAATGATGTGGAGAGCCTCGGGGAGAAGGTAGTTTCGACTGCCGGCGGGGCGGTTAATGTCCAGCTGAAGTCGATTCCGAGGCGGGAGTAGTGGTTCTGTCCGCATAGGCGCGTATTGGCGGCTTTTTCAGGTCCCACACGATGCCGAACCAAGATAGAAGCACAAGCCCGTAGTGCGCCACATCAATCTCCCACCAAAAGAAGCCCTGCCGTTCACTCGATGGCGCGAAGTGGTGATTGTTATGCCAGCCTTCTCCCAGCGTGATCAGCGCGATGAACCAGTTGTTGCGGCTGTCGTCTTTGGTGGCATAGCGGCGGCTGCCATAGACGTGCGCCAGTGAGTTCACCGTGAAGGTTCCGTGATACAGCAGCACGGTGCTGACAAAGAATCCCCATACCAACAGCTGAAAGCCATTGGTGCCGAGCTCCGGACGGTGCATCGCCAACCAGTTGCCGCCGAGCAGCAACGTCAGAGCCAGCACCGTTCCGGGCACGGCATGATACCGGTTGAGCCAGCGCAACTCGGGGAACTTCGCGAACTGCGGAATCAGCCTCCACGGCGTCTCGTCATACTTCGTGCACAGGAACCAGCCCATATGCGACCACCAGAAGTCCTGCTTCACCGGCGAATGAATGTCGTCATCAGTGTCCGAGTGCGCATGATGGTGGCGGTGGTGGCCAGCCCACCACAGCGGGCCCTTCTGGACGCTGGCCGTGCCGATCCAGATGAGCACGAACTGGAACCAGCGGCTTGTCTTAAACGAGGCGTGTGCAAGATAGCGGTGAAAACCCGCCGTGATGCCGAACATCCGGACTACATATAGGATCACGCACATCCAAATTGCGGCCGGGCTCGAGCCACACCAAAACACGAGTACGCAGCATGCATGCATCAGGATGAAGGGCAAGCTCTGTCTTAAAGCGATTCTTTCCATGGCGTCACAAGGGATACGTGTAATAGATTCAATCGGATGCGGGGTGGTTCATTTTATTGAAACAGTTGTGCCGCTAGTATAGGGAAGAACCGGATAGACAACGGCATCACATTGTCATAAAATATTCTGACAGGGTACCAGGGTTAGTTATTTCACAAAAAGATAAATTAGAGGAATGTCTGTTCGTGAGCTTTGCCTGCTCGTTTGTGGCCTCGATTGTCGCAACACCGGCCTTCAGCTTGCCCGAAAGGGAAGCTTGTGTCAGTCGCTCAACGGACAAATCGGAAAGCACATCCACCGCGGACCATGATGTATTTGCGGAAAACATTTTATCACCTCACAGGGCGCACCCAAATCCATGCGCAATGGCCTGGGCCAGCTGGCAAACCGGCAGCAGCAATGTACCAAATGACCGAGATTAGAAATTTCCGAATCGAACACTATAATTCAAAGGGGAAAGTATGAGCCGTGTACGCTTTAACTGTACATTTTTAATCGCACTGGCTTTGAGCAGCTTATTCAGTCTAGCTGCTCTGGCACAGTCCGATTTGTCCTCCATCACCGGCACCGTTTTGGATGCGCAGGGCGCATCCGTTCCTGGCGCGAAGGTTTCCGTCCGCAACCAAGGTACGGGCATCACGCGCGAGACCACCACGAAAGAGAACGGCGCCTATACCGTAACCAATATTCCAGCTGGAACCTACACCGTTAGCGTGGAAGCAGCCGGTTTCAAGAAGTACAGCAAGACGGGCAACCTGCTCGACGCAAACGTTCCGCTCGGCGTCAACGTGGCGCTCGAAGTTGGTCAGATGTCCGACGCAGTCACCATCACCGCCGATGCATCCCGCATTCAGACGGAAAGCGCCACGCTGGGCCTTACGGTTGATCAGCGCCAGGTGCAGGATCTCAGCTTGAACGGCCGCAACCCCGTGTTGCTGGCAGCTCTGAAGCCTGGTGTCCGCTCCAGCGCATCGCTGGCGAACTTCAACTTCAACCTCACTGACGGCGGCTTCTCCATGAACGGTTCCCGCCCAAATGACAACGTGTTTTTCTACGATGGCGCGGTGGCCACCCGCACCCGCTCCAACGGCACCTCGATCGGCGCCGCCGACGTGGATTCCACCGAAGAAGTCCAGGTACTGACTTCGAACTACGCAGCCGAGTACGGCCGCTCCGGTGGTGGTCAGGTCCGCGTGGTAACCAAGAGCGGTTCCAGCCAGTTCCACGGCACTGCGTATGAGTTCTTCCGCAACAGCGCGATGGACGCCAACATCTGGCCGCGCCTGATCTCTCCGCTGGCGCTGTTGAACGGCCAGCCGCAGCCGCTCAAGTACAACCAGTTCGGTTTCAATGTTAGCGGTCCGGTCTACATCCCCGGAAAATTCAACAAGGACAAGAACAAACTGTTCTTCCTGTTTGGCGAGGAATTCATCCGCTACCGCACCTCCCCGGTGAACGCCACGGGCGGCGCCGTTGTGCCTAGCATCGGGATGCGCACCGGCAACTTCAGCGAACTGCTTGGCGCCAGCTCCTTCTTTGGCAAAGGCTATGTCATCACCGATCCGAACGGCAACACGCCGTTTGCGGGTAATATCATTCCGAAGTCTGCTCAAAGCGCCACCGGTATGGCTTTGATGAACGCTTTCCCGCTGCCAACGCCCGGCTTCCAGCTTGGAGCCGCCAACTACATCACCACCAACAACGAAGTCGACAACACCCGCAAGGACACCATTTCGGTGGACTATAACCCGACCGAAAAAGACAGCTTCCGCCTGCGCGTGATCAACTACAACTACTTCGTGCAGAACGCATTCCAGGGTGCCTACACGCTGGCCGCGAACCAGCTGAACCGTCCCAACCAGACCGCATCGCTCGGTTACATCCACACCTTCACGCCGACCGTGATCAACGAAATGCTGATCTCGGCCAGCGCCGATCACGTGGACATCACTCTGCGCAACGCTCCGGACCGCACGCAGTATGGCGTGAACTATCCCTACCTCTACGGCTCTGCCGCAAAGGACCTTCCGAACAAGCTGCCTACCGTTAACATCAACGGCTTCACGCAGCTTGACCTCGGCCCATATCCTTCGCGTTCCGGCGGCCCGATCTACAACATCTCCGATAACGTCACCTGGATCAAGAGCGCTCACACCTTCAAGTTCGGCTTCCTGTTCGAACGCTCCGGTCAGAACGATCGCGATCAGGTGAACGTCAGCGGTATTCCCGGCGGCGCGAACAATCAGAACGGCCGCTTTGACTTCCAGGACACTGGCGTCAATCCCGGCATCGCTTTGATGGCGCTCGGCAACTTCACCAGCTACTCTGAAATCGGCCCGCGCGACTACACCATCTCCCGCGGCGACATGTATGAGTTCTTTATGCAGGATTCCTGGAAAGTAACCAACAAGTTGAAGCTCGAACTCGGCTTCCGCGAGACGATCATCACTCCCTACCACGCTCTGTGGGGCAACTATGACGTGTTCGATGCCCGCTACTACGATCCGGCAAAGGCTGTCGCAATCAACTCCTCCACCGGTACGATCGTTCCCAATTCGGGCAATATCTATAACGGTATGGTCATTCCTGGCGACGGCTTCCCGGATGTCGGCAAGGGCCGCTTCCCGAACTCCGGCGACCCGGCTCTGAACGCACTGTTCCGCGGCCTTCCCGCCAGCTATGCAGGCACTAAGGCCAACAACTTCGTTCCCCGCCTCGGTGTAGCCTACCAGGTCAATCAGAAAACCGTCCTCCGTACTGCATTCGGTGGCTTTAAGAACCGCCCGGCCGTGAGCGACTCTACCTTCCTCGGCGGCAACTTCCCGTTCCAGGGTTATGTCTCCGTATCGAATGGCAAGGTCGACAATCCGCTCGGAGCTGCAGCCGGCACGCCGACCCAGTTCGTCCAGACTCAGGATCCGGTGTACAAGATCCCAACGTCCTATCAGTGGAACGCAACGGTTCAGCGTGAACTTCCGTGGAACTCCAACCTGGAAGTCTCCTACGTTGGCCGCGTTGGTCTGTGGCTCGAACGCACCCGCAACCTGAACCAGCTCCCGGTCGGCACCTGCCCCAACGGCTCCTGCCCCGGCGGCGTGAACATCAACTACCTGGTTCCTTACAAGGGCTACAACCAGATTCAGATTGCTGAGAACGCTGCACGCTCCAGCTATAGTGGCTTGAACGTCAACTGGGCCCGCCGCTTTACCAAGGGCTTCAGCTTTGGCGCCGCTTTCACCCTCTCCAAGAGCTATGACAACGGTTCCAGCCGCCGCGCGATTACCTACAATAGCTATGACGACCGCAACTTCTGGGGTCCGTCGGATTTCGATACCCGCCGCATTCTGGTCATCAACTGGATCTACGAACTGCCGTACAAGAACAACAAGGGCCTCAAAGGAGGAGTACTTGGCGGATGGCAGATCACCGGTGTGACCCAGTTCCAGACCGGTACGCCCTTCACCGTGGTAACTGGTAGCGATTACGCCGGTATCGGTGTTTCGCAGAACCAGCCCTGGAATGTGGCCGGTTCGGTCACCTATCCGAAGGCGTTCTCCAACGGCGCCGGTTCGGGCAATTACTGGTTCAGCGTTGCTGATTCCAGCGGCAACAAGCTGTTCACCCAGCCTGCCAACGGCACCTTCGGCAACCAGACCCGTAACCTGTACTATGGCGCCGGCTTCCAGAACTGGAACGTCGGCTTGTTCAAGTCGTTCAACATCACCGAACACAACAAGATCACTTTCCGTGCGGAAGGCTTCAATTGGGTTAACCATCCCAATTTTGGCGGCGCCAACGGCGGTGGTCCTCAGAGCAACCCGACCAGCAGCACCTTCGGCATGATCACCTCCAAGGATTCCAGCCGTAAGCTGCAGTTGAGCCTCAAGTACAACTTCTAATCGAAGGCTACTCTGATCGGCCCGTAGAGGCTCGACAGCTCCCTTTCTCAAGCCGGCCCGGATTCGCAAGGATCCTGGCCGGCTTTTTGCATTTCGGATATTGGCGCGTCTAAGGTGAATTGCGTTAACATATAAGTTCACTCCCTTGAAAAAAACACACTTACTCATCACCTCCTGTTTGCTTTTGGCGCTGGTTTCTTGCGGAGCCAGCCAGAAGACCGAATCCGCCGGCGAAAAAGAGAAGAAAGCAGCCGCGCCTGAAGCGCCCAAGCCCACTCTCAAGGCCGACCGGCGCGCCGACGACTTAGGCCGCTTCATCGGTGGCCTGCCCGGCCGCGATGGCAGCGAATTCAAGTCCTACGAATCCGACCCGGGTTGGGTCGAACATGCCAAGGCCGTCGATGCAGACTGGAAGAAACTCGAAGAGACTCGCGTCAATGCGATGCGTAAGTTCGCCAGCACGGAACTTACTGGCGCGCCGATCGATGGCACGCCGCTGTTCTATCCGTTCGGCGGGCCCGACGCGCTCACGATGCAGGTGCTGTTCCCCGGACATTCGCGCTACGTGCTGGTTGGCCTGGAGCCTCCCGGAACGCTGCCCTCCATCAAGGAACTGACCAAGAAGTCTCTCAATACCCAGTTGTTCCAGATTCGCGGCAGCTTCGGAGCACTGTTGCGTAAGGGCTACTTCATCACCCAGTACATGGATGAACAGTATCGCGGCCAGGTCCTGAACGGCCTGTTCCCCACCATCCTGGTATTGCTGGCTCGCACCGACCACACCATCCTCGGCTTCCGCTATGTGCGCGTCGATGCCGATGGCAAACTGATCGAGCGCGAAGAACGCTACAAGTCGAAGGAGCTCGATTGGAATACCGGAATTGAAATCGAATTCCAGGACGACAAGACCAAGGTTCTGCAAAAGCTCCTCTATTTCGGCGTAAATCTCTCCGATGCGCGCCTTGGCAAAAACAAAGCCTTCCTGACTTATCTCGACAGCATGGGCAAAGTCGTCACCTACATGAAGGCGACCTCCTATATGCCGCATCACAACGATTTTGAAGTGATCAAAAACAAGATCAAAGACGCCAGCGTGGCCGTGGTGCAGGACGACACCGGCATTCCGTACCGCCAGTGGGACCAGACCAAGTGGGACCTCACCATCTACGGAAAATACGACAAGCTGTTCAATCCGTTCACCCCCTATCAGCAGAACGACCTCCGTACAGTGTATGCCAAAGGAGCAAAGGATTTGCCGTATAACATCGCCTACGGCAACACCAAGACTCCGGCGAATCTGTTGGTCGCCAAGAAGAAATAGCATCCCATCGGAAAGGGTGGGAGATTTTCGAATCTTCCATCCGCCCCCGGTCATCTGATAACCTGTCCTCTACAGACTCTATCGATGGACCCACACTGCCTTCGTCATTCCGAACTTCCCGGGGCCTCGAAACTTTTTCAGGATTTCCTTTATCATCCTGATCGAGTTGCGTCCTTCTATCACACCGAGGAGAAGGAAGCCTACCCGGAGACGCGCCGCGAGGCGCTGGTTGCAGCGTTGCGCGTACAGAACCCCGGCAATCCATCGCTGGAACTGCTTGCACAACCCGGCACCAAAGTAGTTGTCACCGGCCAGCAGGTCGGCCTGTTTTCCGGTCCTGCTTACACGGTCTACAAAGCACTCACCGCTGTGAAACTGGCCCGGCGCATTGGCGCGGTGCCCGTCTTCTGGCTGGCGACCGAGGATCACGATTTTCCCGAAGTGAGCAAGGCCTGGGTCTTCGATGCAGCGCATCGGCCTATGTCGATGGCCGTTACCTCGACGCTCGATCCGGTGGCTCCCGCCGGCACGGTTCCGATGATCGCTCCGCCCATCGCGGAACTGCGCGCGGCCCTCAATGAGTTCGCTTATGGTGAAGATGTCACCGCGCTGGTAGCCGAATGCTACCGCGAAGGCGAGACCATGGGCAGCGCCTTTCGCAAGCTGGTGGAGCGACTGCTTGCGCCCTATGGGCTGTTGTTTCTCGATCCCCTCGCCCCTGAGCTTCGCGCCCTTGCCGAGCCCTTTCTGCGCCATGCCGCGGAACATGCCGCTGAGCTGAATGCCGCGCTGCTCCAGCGCAACACTGACCTCGCAGCAGCCGGCTATCACGCACAGGTTCACGTCGAGGCCAAGACCTCCCTGTTCTTCCTCCTAGAAAACGGACGCCGCGTTGCCGTGAAGAAATCCGGGCTCGATCTCGCCTCGCGCGCCGCGCAGCTTTCGCCGAACGCTCTGCTGCGGCCGGTAATGCAGGACTACATGATGCCCACCGCATCGTACATCGGCGGACCCGCGGAGTTGGCCTATCTGGCGCAGTCGCAGGTGCTCTATCAGGCCCTGCTCGGCCGCATGCCGCAGCCAATGAGCCGCGCCGGTTTCACGTTGTTGGACCCGCGCAGTGCGAAATTGATGGACCGCTATCAGTTGGGCATCCCGTCTTTCTTCCACGGCGAAACGGCTCTCAAAGAGAAGATGTCGAAGAAGCTGATTCCGGAGACGCTGGCCGCCTCCATGGATTCGGCTTCCGCCCTTGTTGGCGCCGAGTTGGATAGACTCGCTGCGGAATTGAAGCACTTCGATCCCTCGCTCGAAAAGGCGCTCGGCAAGAGCACGTCGAAGATCCGCTATCAGCTATCGAAGATGCAGGCCAAGACGGAGCGCGAAGCGATGCGCCGCGATGTGCGAGCCACCGCCGACGCCGAATATCTCAACGGCCTGATCTATCCGCACAAGCACCTTCAGGAACGGTTCTACAGCATACTGCCCTTTGTCGCGCGGCATGGCATGGAGTTGATCGGCCATATGTACGATCACATTGAACTCGATTGCCCCGACCACCAGGTTCTCCCCTATGTTTATTAACCACGTCAAGAAAGCTCTGGCCGAAGGGAAAGTTCAAATCGGCACCTCATACGGCATCATCCGCTCGCCGGAAGTGGGCCGTATCCTCGCCGCCGCCGGCTTCCACTGGGCGTTTGTGGATGCCGAGCACGGGCCCTATGGACAGGAGACGCTGCAGGACATCTGCCGTGCCTCGGGCGCCGCTGGCCTGGCACCCATCGTGCGCGTGGCCGACATGCAGTATCACCTGGTGTCGCGCGCCCTCGACGTAGGCGCGCATGGCATCATCTTCCCGCGCGTGGAATCGCCGGAGGTGCTGGAGAAGGCCGTCAGCTGGACTAAGTTCCCGCCCGTCGGCATTCGCGGCTATGGCCTCACCCCCGCGCATGTGGACTACGAGCCCGCGACTATTCCGCAGGTGATCGAGCACATGAATGAGCAGGTGATGGTGGTGATGCAGATCGAGACCAAGCGTGCAGTGGAAGCGCGTGAAGAGATTCTCTCCGTGCCTGGCATCGACGCTGTGATGATCGGACCGGCCGATCTCTCGATCTCGCTTGGTGTGCCCGGAGACTTCCAGCATCCGAAGATGGTGGAGGCGATGGAAGCGATTCGCGACTCCTGCAACAAGCGCGGCATCGCGCCCGGCACCCAGACCCGCACACTGCCGCTGGCCCAGTTCTGGAAAGAGCGCGGCATGCGTTTCCTGGGCACAGGCAGTGAAGCGGCCATGATGCTCGATCGCGGCAAGGAAGTCATCAAAGGCCTCAGCTAAACTGCAATTGGTAGGACAGGCGGTTTCGCCTGTCCGCTCAGAATATTAAGCCCCACGCCGGGGACGTAGCTTGCTGCGTCCCCACAACCGACATCGCCGTCAATAACTAATCGGCCCGGAGGCAGTACAATCGCCTCCGGGCTCATCCTCTCTACGTGTGCTCCTCAAACCTCAAGTAGCGACCTTACCTGGCAAAAGTGACGCCAAGTCCAGTCGTATAGAGGAAGTCGTTGGACTTGCGGCCCGCCGCCGGCCGGTTCAAATACCGGTCGCTGATGGAGAGATTCCACGTCAGCCGCTTTCCCAATTTCGTTGATAATCCCGCATCGAAGTTCACGCGGTACGATCCGCTGTCCGACATGTCGTTAAACATGCGATAGCTCTGTACCAGCGACGTCGCCGAACTCAATTTCAAACTGTACTCATCGCCCCAATACAGTTCCGCCGATTTGCGCGTTGCCGGCGTGCTGAAGCTCGACCGGTTGAAATCCGCGCCGCCCAAAACATCGAGCCGGCTGCGCTCAGTCTTGACGGCGTGAAAGCCGAAACCGCCGCCCAGCACGAAGCGCAGGTCGAGGTTCTGAAACTTGTCGTACTCGTAATCGTTGAAGACGTTCACGAACATCCGCCCGCCGACGTTATGGTCGTAGCCGATGCCGCCGCGCACCGCCTGGGCCGTATCCGAACTCTTGCCGCTCGATGTCGCCGTGGCTTTAATCGTGTTGAAGTAGAGCGATGTCTTGTCCGTACTCGTCACGCGTGCCGCGTTGATGCCCGTAGTGAATGTAAGGGTCTTGGCGTTGCCGCTCGTACCGGCGAAGCCGATGCTGCCGGTGCCCGCCCAAAGATCGCCCCAACCCGGCTTCAGCAGCCGTTCGTAGGCCTTCTGTTCGGCGTCGTCGCGGATCGTTGTCACCTGCGTTGGCGCAACCGCGAGCTTCGCGTCCTTGGTGGCCACTTCAATCTGGCCGCCCGTGGTAGCGAGCGTTCCCTGCACGGCCTTGCCGTCGGCCAGCACCACGTTCACCGGCTTGTCCGCCCTCACCGTTTCAATCTGGTCCCACGCCAGTGTGACCAGGCCGAAGGATTCGGACTTGATCACCAGATTCTTGCCGTCTTTCTTCACGATCGCGCCAGTGACGCGATCTCCGTTCTTCAGCAGCACCTGGTCCGCGGAAGCAATTCCTGCCGCGCATGCCGAGAGCAGGCAAACGAACATTGTTTGTTGGATTTTCATAGTATTTAGTCTTTAGATTCGCCGGCGATTGCCGGATATGCGAGTCCCGCAATCATGGCGCCTAGCACCGGCGCAAGCCAGAACAGCCACAACTGCTCGATCGCCCAGCCGCCCACGAAGATCGCTGGGCCCGTGCTGCGCGCCGGATTTACGGAGAGGTTGGTCACCGGAATGCCGATCAGATGGATCAGCGTGAGTCCGAGGCCGATGGCGATCGGAGCGAAACCCTGCGGAGCACGTTTATCGGTGGCGCCGAGGATGATCATCAGGAAGAAGAATGTGAGCACCAACTCCGCCACAAAGCAGGCTCCGAGCGAGTAGCCACCGGGGGAGTGAATGTCATAACCATTGGATGCGAAGCCGCCGCTCAAGCTGAAACCTGCCTTGCCACTGGCAATGATCCAAAGCGCGCCCGCGCCCAGCACCGCGCCAACAACCTGCGAGCAGACATAAGCCGGCAGCTCCGATGCCGGAAAGCGTTTGCCAACCACCAGGCCAACCGAGACCGCCGGATTCAAATGGCAGCCTGAGATATGTCCTATTGCGTAGGCCATCGTGAGCACAGTCAAGCCGAACGCCAATGCAACGCCGGCAAAGCCGATGCCGAAGCCCGGAAACCCGGCCGCCAGCACCGCGCTGCCGCAACCGCCAAAGACAAGCCAAAATGTGCCGAGTATCTCGGCGCTACAACGTCTGAATAATGTAAAGTCCATCATGATTCCTTTCTAAATCGTTCTTCCTGCGGTGGGACAGGCGGTTTCGCCCAATGCCACATAGTTCTTCAAAAAACCAAAGCTGCGCGGTCGAAATCGTAGCGCGGACATTCATGTCTGCCGCGTCGAGATTCGTCTCGACGTGTGTTTTCAACGCCGCGCCAAACCTCGACAAGAACGTCGAGGCGGCACGCAAGAATGGGCGCGCTACTAAGCCGCGAAAACTATGTGGCATTGGGCGGTTTCGCCTGTCCGTTTCTGTGGGAACGGCATAATTTCCGTTCCACCACCTCAGACAAACGCCCTCATCCAGAAGTCACATTTCCCCAAAAGATTTCTTCCCCCCCGCAAGATGTGACTTTCCGCCCTTGCGGTATGTCAAAGGGTTATGAGATTCTCGACGCATGGCAGCAGATTTTGAAGCCCAACTCGACGATCCGGATGCGGAACTGCTTCGCCTTGTCCGCGAAGCCCGCGAGGGCGATCTGCAGGCGTTCGAGCTGTTGGTAACGCAGCATCAACGGCGCATTCTAGCCGATTGCCGGTATCTGACAAGGGATGAAAACAATTCCGAAGATCTGGCCCAGGAAGTTTTTGTAAAAGCGTTTTTTGCGATTAAGACATTTGAAGGGCGGTCATCGTTCCGTCATTGGTTGCAGCGGATAAAAGTAAATCACTGCCTGAACCACATTAAGAAGCGCGACGGGAAAGATTTCCTGTCAATCGAAGACGGCGTAGTCGACTCCCGCCGTGAATTACACGTGCAGGCAGTGGCCGAGAGCAATGTCGAGGCCGGCGACACTGGCAGTCGCATCGAACGGACCCTGCGCGCGCTGCCTCCGACGCTGCGCGTGCCGCTGGTGATGTGCGACATGGACGATTTGTCTTATGAAGAGATCGCGAAGTCCCTGGGGATCGGACTGTCGGCCGTAAAAATGCGCATCAAGCGCGCCAGGGAACAGTTTCGGGCCTTGTACGGAAGTGAAGAGAACTATCAATGAACCCAAATCCAACGGATGAAGACCTCGGGCCGCCAGTCGAGGTACTGGCGGATGCGGAGATGCCAGTCTACGGAGAGTTTATCGGGCGCGTGCGGCGCTCGATCCACCGCCGCACCACGGTATCTCAGTTCGCGTCCTATTCGTGGCATGTCCCTAAAGCGATCCTGCTGGAGATGGCGAGCATGTTTGGTCATATCTTGAAGGCGTCGGCAGGCAAGAAGGAGTCTTGAGAATGAGAGAAAAACTGGAGCAGGCGTTTGGCGGGCTGGTCGATTCCACAATCGCCGCGGTGCCGAAAGTGGTTGTGGGAATTCTGCTCATTCTCGGCGCGCTGGTGATCGCCAAGATCGTCGAGAAACTGCTGCGCTACACGTTGATGAAGGTGCGGTTCGATGAGTTAATCGGCAAGGCCGGCATCGATCAGGCGCTGCAACGGTTGGGCATCCGCCAGGAACTGACGCAGCTGTTTCCGCGGCTCGCCTACTTCCTGGTGTTGTTGACGCTGGCGCGTACGGCCGGCGACGCGCTGGGAATTGTAGCGATCTCCGGAGCCATAGGGGCGTTCTTTGCTTACCTTCCGAATATTTTCGCGGCGCTCGTGCTAATGATTCTGGGTAGCACGGTGGGGCAGTCTGCGGGACAGACCGTGGCGCAATCGGCGGAGAGTTCGGGGATCGAGTTCGCGCCCACGCTCGGCAAACTTGTTAGCGGAATCATTCTCTTTGTGTGCTCGATGATGGCCATCGCGCAGTTGAAGATCGATACCGATATTGTGCGAATCGTGACCAGTTTTGTTTTGGGCGGAGCGGCGCTGGCGTTCGGGTTGTCGTTTGGCTTGGGCACGCGCGACATCGTGCGCAACGTGGCGGCTGGTTTCTATGTGCGGAAGGTGTTGACGATGGGCAAGCCGCTGGAGATCGCCGGCCAGCAGGGAGTGTTAAGCGCGATCACCGCTACCCACGTGGTCCTCAAGACAGATCAGCAGGAGACGGTGATCGCCAACGGCACTTTCCTCGACCAGGTTTCTAAACAATAACGGGAGGGCGGCCTCCCTCATAGACTACTTTGCAGCGGTCTGGTTGTGGTTGTGGGTGAGAGCCCCGGCCTTTAGTTTTGACTTTGTCATCAGGCCGGAAGCCTGGCAGTGATTATTCGTTAGTCCTCCTGCCTGCAGTTTGGTCTTCGTTTTGAGACCAGCCGTCTGGCTGTGATTGTAACTGAGGCTCCCGGCCTTCACGTTCGATTTCGATTTCATGGTTTTGCGTTCCTCCTGGAGAATCTGCCTTACAAGAAAGAATGCGAAACGGCGAAGGGAAATTTGCAGCTTCCTGGAAATATATTGCACGGAATCCGGCAGCCGCGGAGCCTTTGATTTACCTGCACGGCTATTTCCGCCTGGTGTGCTGACGCTGGCGCTGACGGTTGGCGACGCGCTCGGAATCGTTGCGATCTCCGGCTCAATCGGCGGCGAGTTCAGGGACTGAGTCTGCTCCTGTTATGGGCAAACTGGTGAGCGGGATTATTCTGTTTGTGTGCTCGCATGTGGTGCTCAAGACGGATCAGCACGAGGCAGTGATAGCCAACGGTGCGTTCCTCGACCAGGTTTCGAACAAACAGAGGGAGGGCGGCCTCCCTCATGAACTACTTTGCAGCGCTCTGGTTGTGATTGTGCCCGAGAGCGCCGGCCTTCACGCCGGTCCGGGTCTTGACCCCAACCGACTGGCCGTGGTTGTTTGCAAGTGCTCCTGCATGGAGCTTAGTCCTGGTCTTGAGTCCAGCCTGTTGGTTGTGGTTGTGGGTTATGGACCCGCTCTTCACGTTCGATTTCGTTTTCATGGTTTTTCCTTCTTTATCGAAAATTTGCCTTACAAGAACGAATGCGAAGCCGCGAGACAAATTTTGCATCTTAGTTGCATAGTTTTCGAAATCCGCGTTTCGCGGAGCCTGTGATATACTCTTATAGAAGCTCGTTCAGTAGTGGCGGAGTGTCGGAATTGGCAGACGAACCGGACTCAAAATCCGGCGCACTTCACTGGGCGTGTGGGTTCAAGTCCCACCTCCGCCACCATTTAACAGCTTTCCTTCCTGCGTTATCTTCCACCCTTTTTGCTGGTATCCGCGCCGTTGGTGAGCCACGCTAGCGGGAACTTCGCCAGCGTTAGCGAGTCCGGTGCGAAAGCGCGCGCGCCGTCAGGGGCCTTCTCATAGAGCAGCAGTATCGAGCCATCGGACATGACGGCAAGGTCACTGTAGCCGGAGAATCCAGGTTCAATCGACCGGCTCACCGGCCACGTCTTGCCCTCGTCATAGCTCAACTTCACGGTGACATTCTTGCGGTCGCGCGACTTGCCCGGCTCGGCCTTCTTACCCGTCACTTCCAGGTTGTCCGGATTGGCGAACAGCAGGCGATCTTTGCCGCCGTATTTAGCCGTGGAGTACCGCACCATTGTCGCCATGCAGATCGGTTCCAGCAGTTGAGGGTGAAACTGTGGTGTCGACCATCCCTTCGCCCCATCCTTGCTCATCGTGATCAGCCTGCGATTCGCCGTCGATTCACTCCGCGAGTTCAACATCACGCTGCCGTCGGATAGCTCTACAGCTGCGGTCTCATTCGGAATATTCCATTCTCCCTGATTGGGCAGCGCAATCTCTCCGCGATGCCAGGTGGCGCCCTGATCGTCGCTATAAATCGTCGAGGCGACCGATGGCCGGTGCGCATGTCCGCCTGTGCCGAGTGACATCCAAACGGGAATCACCAGGCGTCCATTGGCGAGCTCAATGCCGTGACCGGGACCGGTGGCGATCACCTTCCAATCGTATTCGCCGCGGAACGGTTCAAACGCTGAGGTGATCTCGCGCGGGGCAGAAAAGGTCTTCCCGTCATCATCGCTCCGCATATAGAAAGCGCGCATGTACTCCACGCAATGCACAAAGTGGACCACGCCCCGCTTTCGGCTCGGTATAGCCACCGGATTGTTGTAGGTGACCTCGCCCTCGGTCGCCAGCTTCTGCGCCAGGGCTACCGTGTTCTTGTGATGCGGGCCGGGCACGTTCGAGATCACGCGCTGCGGCGACCAAGTCCTGCCGCCGTCCGTGCTGCGGCGCAGCATGATGTCGATCGTCCCCCAGTCTCCGCGCGTGCTCTTGCGGGCTTCGCAATAGGCCAGGATGGACCCGCGCGCTGTCACCACCATGCCTGGAATGCGATAAGTGGCATAGCCGCTCGTCCCGGCTCTAAAGACCTCGGACTTGGTCACCTCCGGCGTAGCGCCTTGCGCGGCCGAGGCCGCCATCAGGGAAAGGAGTTGTCGTCGAGTCATGTTCGGTATCTCTCTCATTCGGTCATTCGCAGCAGCCATTGGAACCATCGGTCGAAGGTGACCGGTACTCGCCGGTCGGTGCCATCATAACAGCCTTTCGCCGGGTCCGGACCGTAGACTCCGGTGAGTCCTGTGAAGTAGTAGTTCCACTCATCGCACGATTGGCTCTTCGCGGAATAGAGCTTGCTCCTCAGGCTGTCGACCGACCGTAGCGACTCGATCCCTGGCGCTCCTGGCGGGATGAAGAACATCGGCCTCGGCTCGGCCTTCTCATAGGGGACCAACCGCGGGGCGTCTGTGTCCGGCTCCACCAGCCACACCGTGCGATTCCGGAAATAGGAGACCAGACGCTGGTTGGAACCGCGATCCAACTCGCGCGCCCACACCACTTTTGAGCCATCGATATCCGCGCCGTTGTACACCCATTCGTAGCCCGGATCGTGATGCCGGCTGTAGCGGACCAGCACCAGTTGGTCACCCGGAGACTTCTCCAATTGCCGCAGCAGCACCGCCCGCTTCTGCCCGCTGTAAACGGGCCATCGCCATGACGGGCCGTATTCGTCGGCGCCGCCGGCAACGATTTGTGCCACCAGCATCAGCAGGCAGGCCACGGGCAGGATCCTCACATAGCATCTGCCCCACTTCATCCTTACCATCCGCCGCAGCCCGTAAACCGCTAACAGGACGAACAGCACCGTCGCCGGAGCCGCGTAGTGCAGGTTGTGCCATACCTGAATCAGCAGCGCCACTGCGAAAGCCGCGGTCATCCCCAGCAGCAGCCGAACGCGCCGGTTGCGGAGAGACCAAAGCAGCGCGGCAAGCGGAACGGAAAGCAGCGGCCCGAAGTAGAACCGCCAGTAGGTAGCGATCTTCTCCACCAGATCGGCCGCCAGGTCATTGCGCGCCCTGTTGTAGTTGAACACCTCCCACGAGGTATAGAAGTGGCGCAGATCGCGATTATTGTAATGCGGCTCCGGCCGCAGCCCTTGAAACAGGAAGTGCGGCGTCATCGTCTGGATCTGGCGATAAAGCAGGTAGGGCGGCTTCAACACATCGCCCGTGGAACTGGCGAAATAGAACAGCAACCCCGCCGCAGTCGCTGCCAGCATCGCTCCCAGCGGCAGCACCAGTTGCCCGAGCGCCAACGTCCCGTGCCGCCGCCAGGTAATCAGCAATGTCACGACGCCAACCACCGCGCACAGCGCAGCGCCTTCGATCGTCCTCGTGTTCGCCAGGATCGCAAACCCAACTCCCATCGTCACCGAGTAGCGCCAGTTCGGGCGGCGAATGATCCGCGGCATGGCTCCCACCACCAGGGCCCCTCCGGCCGCCGCCAGCGCGCCGCCCCAATAGGTGTTCATCCAATACGTGGAGATGGCAAAATGCAAAATGGCCAGCACTGCCCCCAGCAGCGCCCAGCGCGGAGGCAGCCATCCCTGCAACGCCCAGCAGAGAGCCCCGCACATCAACGAGCAACTAAGCACAACGCCGATCCATGGGTGCCCCAGCAGCCTGCCCACCGCGAGCGCCGCGGCCGGGCCCAGCGGGAAGGCGCTCACGTAGACCGGCTGCGCCAGAATGTGCATGCTCTCAAAGTGCACCCACATCGGATGCGGCGGGTTGGCCACGCGTCCATGCAGTAAGGTGTCCGCGCCCAGCAGGAATGAGAATTCGTCGTGTGTCCGTGGTTCCGGGGCGGGGAACAGCGGCAGCAACAACAGCCGCACGACAATCGGCAGCACTGCGCACACAACGATAGCAGCGCGCTTGCGCCGCGCCACCGCCGCCAGCGGCCGCTCCCACCATCCCAGCCCGCTGACCTGCCACTTCCAGGCAAGCCACGCCGCCGCCAGGGCAACCGGCAGCAACATCGTCTCCGGTGCGGGCCAGTTGGAGATACTTTGATTTCCGGGCATAGAAAGCAGATACTGGAGACTTGATTATCTCAATATCTCGCGGCTGAAAGAGCCGCTCAATTCCAGGGAATCTTAACGATGAAAATTCTTGCTTTGGGTGCCGGTGGCTTCATCGGCTCGCACCTTACCGTTCGCCTGTTAAACGAAGGCCATCACGTCACCGCGGTCGATCTGGAGATGGAGAAGGTGACCGAAGTTCTGGATCATCCGAACCTTACCTTTCTCCAGCAGGACATTCGCGGCGCCAGCTGGGACCTCGATAGCATGGTGCGTGACTGCGACCTGGTGATCGATCTGATCGCCTACGCCAACCCCGGCCTCTATCTGCGCATCCCGCTCGAAGTCTTCAACCTCAACTTCACGGAAAACCTGAAGATCGCCGAAGCCTGCGTGCGGCACAAGAAACGCCTCATCCAGTACTCAACCTGCGAAGTCTACGGCCGCAGCGCCGCCAGTCTCAAGAACGCCAACCTGGCCGATCCCGAAGATCCGATCCATGCCACCTTCTCCGAAGATGAAAGCGAGTACATTCTCGGGCCGGTCGTAAAGCACCGCTGGATCTACGCCTGCGCCAAGCAACTGCTGGAACGCGTGCTGCACGCCTACGGGCTGGAGCGCCGGCTGAACTACACCATCATCCGCCCCTTCAACTTCATCGGGCCCAAGATCGACTTCCTGCTGCATGAGAAAGAAGGCATCCCGCGCGTCTTTTCGTTCTTCATGGACGCTTTGCTGAACGGCACGCAGATGAAGCTGGTCAACGGTGGCGTCAATCGCCGCTGCTATACCTACATTGACGATGCCGTGGATTGCACCAACCTCATCGTGCAAAATCCGGGCGGCGCCTGTGACCGCCAGATCTTCAACATCGGCACGCCGGGCAATGAGATTTCCATTCGCCAGATGGCGGAGACGATGCGCGACATCTACGCCGAAAAGTTCCGCGATTCCGCCGTACGCCTGCCTGACATCGTCAGCGTCACCGGCGAAGAGTTTTATGGCGAAGGCTATGACGACTCCGACCGCCGCATCCCGGACATCACCAAGGCCCGCACGCTGCTCGGTTGGGAACCGAAGTGGAAAATGCGCGACATCCTCGAAACCACCATGGGTTATTACGTCGAGGAGTTCCGCAAAGCTCCGGCCGCGGGTAAGTGATGGTCGAAAACGTCTTTGTCCTGATGCCCGCCTACAACGCCGGCGCCACCGTGGAGAAGGTCTTCGCGCGCATTCCCGCCGCCGCGCGCGAACGTATCCGGCGATATGCGGTAGTCAACGACGGCAGTAAGGACGATACCGCCCAAGCCCTGGCCCGCCTCGAAAAGCAGTTTCCCAACCTCACCGTGATCAACCACGATGGCAACCGCGGCTACGGCGAGGCCGAAAAGACGCTGCTGCGTTTCGCCCTGAAAGAGGGCGCCGGCGTTGGAATTGTGCTTCATTCCGATGGCCAGTATTCGCCGGAGAAGATTCCCGATCTGTTGGTACCCTTCGATCGCGGCGAGGCCGATATCGTCCAGGGCTCGCGCATGCTCGATGGCGGCGCGCTGCGCGGCGGCATGCCGTTCTACAAATTCGTCTCCAACAAATGCCTCACCGCGATTGAGAACTGGGCCTTCGGCATGAAGCTCGCCGAATACCACTCCGGCTACATGCTCTATTCGCGCAATGCCATGGAGAAGATTCCCTTCGAAAAACTCTCCAACTCCTTCGATTTCGATCTGGAGATGCTGGTGCTGGCCCACGTGAAGGGGCTGAAGATCTGCGAACTCCCCATCCCCACCATTTACGCCGGCGAAAAGTCGCATCTGAACCCCATCAAATACGGCTTCGACGTGCTCTCCATTGTGAAGGAATACCGGCGCGGCAAATACCACGCGATGTAGTTTAAGATAGTAGCCATGTTTGGCTTGATGCGACCGCGTAACTGCGCCGGAAAACAGGAACATCGGATCTACTACTGCGGGGCCTGCAAGACGCTCGGCAGCGCCTACGGGCAAAAGTCGCGAATGCTGTTGAATCACGACACGGTCTTTCTCGCCGAACTGCTGGGAGACCTCGGCGCCGCGCCGAAGCAATGGGATCCCGCCTATCGCTCGTTCAACTGCATGTCGATGCCGAAGGACCTGCCGCCAGTGCTCGAATACGCCGCGGCCGCCACTGTCGTGCTGACGCAGTGGAAGATCGCCGATCACGCCGATGACACGGGCCGCCGCCGCTGGAAGCTCGCCCGCAACCTGTTCGATAAGACATCGCGCAAAGCCGAGTCACGTCTTCGTGCGTGGAACTTCCCGTTGGGTGCAGTGGAATCCGCCCTGCGCAGCCAGTCCTCTCGCGAACGCGATGCCGTCTCAGTCGATGCCGTTGCGCAGCCGACGGCGGAAGCCACCGCACTGTTCTTCGAGCACGGCGCCGTGATCGCCGGCCGCGAAGAACTCGCTCCCTCGCTGCGGCAATTAGGCGGGCAGTTTGGCGAACTCGTCTACCTGATTGACGCCTACGAAGATTTCGACAAGGATTTGAAAAGCGGCGCTTTTAATGCGCTACGGCAGTTCGGATTCGACCGAGCCTGGGGGCAACGGCGACTGCATGAGCTCGCCGCTCGTATCGAGGAATCGCTCGGCGCATTGCCTCTCAGCGATACATTTCGCGCGATGGCGATCGCCCGCATGCGCTCGAATCTATCGGTAAAGCTGGGCGGCAAGCTGCCCCTGTTCCAGAAGAACCATGTCTGCGGCGTCCATCGCGAAACATGGCGTGAACGCTGGCAAAAGGCCGTGACGTTTGCCCGCGAACTCCGCGACAAAGAGAATCCCGGCTGGCTCAAAGGCGTTGGGGTCATGGCCGGCGTAAGCTTCGTTGCGTTCCTTGTTCCCCAATGGGCCAAGGGCGCGCACTCGTCAAAGGAGTGCCTCAGCCTCGGCTTCAACCTGATGGCAATCGGCGCGGTCTTCGCCACCGTTCAAGAGGCAGCCGCGACAGCCGCAGGCAAGAAGCCTACACGCTTCAAGAGCTGCTGCGGCAACTGTTGCCCCGACGATTGCGACTGCAGTTGCTGCGACTGCTGCTGCTGCGAATGCGGATCTTGTGAATGTGGCAGCTGCTGCGATTGTGGCAGCTGTGATTGCGGCAGTTGCGACTGCGGCGGCTGCGACTGCTAAACCACGCCGAAAAACCGCTCCGGGGACGTAGCTTGCTGCGTCCCCAACAACAATACGCTTTCACCAAAGCAGTTGACTCCCCATTCGAAGTAAACTAATTCTTCGAATGAGAGGATCGATATCATATATGCGCAGCCCATCACCGGTGCGCTGCTGGCTGCTGCTCATCTGGTTGTGCTTTGTGGTCCGCGGCAGTTTTTATGCCGCCGCCCTGCCTCTCTGGGAAGGCTTCGATGAATACTCGCATTACGCACGCATCGAACTGCTCGCTACCGAAGGCCGCGATCCGCCGCGAACCGCTGCCGTGCCCGCCGACGTCGCCGATTCGCTTTCGAGAGTACCGGCAAAGAACGGCGGCATGACGTTTGATGAGTTCTGGACGCTGCCCGCCCAGCAGCGCCAGCGGCCCTATCCCGCAGCCAGCGCGACTGTCTACGAAGCACAACAGCCGCCGCTCTTCTATTGGCTCGCCGCCGCGATCTACAAGCTCACGCCTGGAATCTCCATGGCCTCGCACGTCCTGGTGATCCGCCTGTTCTGCCTGCTCTCCGCCTCGCTCTGCATCCCCTTCGGCTATCTGATCGCCCTGCGGGTTCTGCCCACCTCGAATCTGGCGTTGCAGGCCACGCTGCTCATCGCCGCGATGCCCGTCTCCACGTTCACCGCGACCCACGTCGCCAACGAAGGCCTGGCCATTGCGCTCGGCACCATCGTCGTGTGGGCCGCTCTGGAAGGCCGCAGCATCGCGTTGCTCTTTGCCTTCGGCGCTGCACTATTAACCAAAGCCTACTTCCTCGCCTTCCTTGCCCCGCTCGGCAGCCTGTTGTATCTCCGCGCCAGGACCGCCAAAGCGCTTGCCGGCTCGCTGCTGCTGGCAGGCTGGTGGTATTGGAACACGTGGCGCACCACTGGCTCCCTCACCGGCAACGTTATTCTGGTGCATCCGCAACTCTCTGAGATGCTCCGCACGATTTTCCACTTCCCTGTTCTGAGTGCCGCCGGCTTCGCCTGGATGACATTTCTGTGGACTGGCAACTGGAGCCTGCTCATCATCCGCGGCTGGATGTACAAGACCGTCGCCTGCTGTTGCCTGCTCTCGTTGGCGGGAGTCGCCATGCTGATCGCCAGGCGCAATCCACCGATCCTGCTGCTCAGCGGCTTCGTCTTCTGGTTCGCCGCTGCCATCGCCTACTTCGCCGTCGGTTCGCTGGTTGCCTCAGGCTATCACGGCGCCTTCGGCTGGTATGCCTGCTGCGTCCTGGCGCCCATCGCGATTCTGCTATTTGCAGGCATGCATCACCTGCTGCCCCGCGCAAAGTCCGCGGCCGGACCAATCTTTGTCCTGATGTTCAGCGCGGTGGAGCTCTTTGCCACCCACATCTACATGTGGCCCTATTACACAGGTTTCATCGCGCACCTGCCCAATGGCGGCATGCCCGCTTTCCGCCCCGCATCGCTCGACCTGGCTGGGCTGCTACTTATGTTCGAACGCCTGACGCTCTTCAAGCCCGATTGGGTCTCTCCGCCGGCATTGCTCGCCGGATGGCTGTCGTTCCTGCTCGCCACTGTGTCGCTCGCTGCCGTCTCCCTCTATTTTGCAGTTTCTTCCCCGGAACAGAAATCATGAACAGTGTCGATATCGTAGTCCCCATCTACAACGAAGCAGGTTGCGTCGATGAACTGGTCCGCCGCCTCTCCGCCGCCTGTCCCGAGGCGCGGCTGATCTTCGTCGATAACGGCTCTACCGACGGCACGCTCGATTATCTGCGCTCGAGCAATGTGACCCTCATCGAACACCAGCAAAATGAAGGCTACGGCGGGAGCCTGCGCGATGGCATCGAACGCGGAGACGGCGACGCCATCATCATGATCGATGCCGATCTGGAGTATCCGCCGGAAGTGATTCCGTCCATCCTTGCCGCTCTCGCCACCCACCCCGTCGTCTACGGCTCGCGCTTTTGCGGCGGGCGGCCCCTGCTGATGAGCGCCTTCCGCCGGTTCGGCAATGGCTGGCTCTCGTCATTGTTCAATTTGCTCTGCCGTCAGCACCTAACCGATCTTTACACCGGAGTTCGCGCCTGCCGCCGCGAAGCAATTGTGGGCTACCGCTTTCAGGAATCCGGCTTCGCGTTTGTTGTGGAATTCGCAGTGCACGTTTCGAAGACGTGCCGCATCGCCGAAGTACCGGTCGAATATCATGCCCGTGCCGGAGGACGCTCCAAAATGCGTCACGTCTCGGAGGCGATGCGCGGAATCTCGGCGCTGCTTCGCTACCGGATGGGCGCCGCATGACGGCAGCCCATATCATCGGCGTGATCCCCGCGGCCGGCCGCGGAACCCGTGCCTATCCCTACACGAAGTTCATTCCCAAAGGGATGCTCGACGTCTGCGGCAAGCCGGTGCTGCACTACACCCTCACAATCATGCGCGACCAGTTGGGCATTCGCGATTGCGTGATCATCCTTGGCCAACATAGCGAGATCATCCGCAGCCATTTTGGCGATGGCTCGGCCTACGGCATGCGACTGCGGTACGTGATGAATGAGCGCATCGAACTGGGCCTCGCCTACTCCGTGCTGCTGGCCCGCGAGCACGTCGCCGGTTCGCACTTCGCCGTCATGCTCTCTGACGAGCTGTACTGGAACTCCAATCACGATGGGCTGCTGCCTTTCGCCGATCACGCCACCGCGGCCACCGTCGTCACTCGCGCCAATTCCATCAACAAAGACATCCGCAAGAACTTCAGCGTGTCGCTCGCCGGGCGTGCAGTCACGCGCCTGATCGAAAAGCCGCCATCGAGCGAAAACGGACTGCTCGGCTGCGGAACCTATGTCTTCAGCCGCGAGATCTTCGCCGTCCTCGAACGCCGTTTCGATCAGCGCGTCCCGAACGCGGGCGACCTCACCGCCGCCATCAACGAACTGCTCGATCACGGACACGCCGTCGAAGCCTATCCGCTCACCGGCGACTACATCAACGTCAACCACCAGGAAGATATCCACTACGCGCGCTCCATCATCCGGCGCAGCAAAATGGCCACCGCCACAGTGAGCCTGGTGATGCCCTGCGATGGGCCGATCGAGTCGATCGAAGACATGCTGCGCCTGATCCGCCGCCACAACCGAATCGGCGAAGTGCTGCTGGTGGCCGCCGCCCCGGATGCGGCGTTGGAAAGCTGTGCCGCCCGCTACGGAGCCGAACTGGTGCTCGCTCCAGGCCCCGCCATGCCTCCGCTGGGAAGCGTGTTCCGCCTGGGGATCGCGGCAGCCCACGGTGACATCGTGGCGCTCATCATTGATGACGAGAGTTTCGATCTATACGACATCCATAAACTGCTGGCTTACCTGAGCGAAGCCGATCTCGTGGTGGGGACCCGCACCACCAGCCAATTGGTGCAATTGGGCTCCAACGTGGGACTGGTGGCGTGGCTTGGCAACTACTTTCTCGCCAAGCTCATCCAACTGTTGTGGGTGCAGCGGCGCGTGCGGCTAACCGACGTTAGCTGTACGTTTCGTGCCTTCTGGCGCGACAGCTACGACCAGGTCGCGGCCAACGTTAAATCGCAAGGTCTGGCATTTCTGCCGGAACTGGTGATCGAGATGCTGCTCCGCAGGCTGTGGGTGATCGAAATCCCGCTGAACTACTGCCGCAGCACCGAAGAAAGCCGCGTCAAGATCAAGCACCGCAATCTGGGCGTGTTCTTTTCCATGCTGAAAATGATTCTGACGAAGCGCTTGCGCCGCGAACGGCCGCCCGTTTAATCAGGGAGCCGGAATCGGTACGATTTTGGCATGGCGGTACAGCCGTTCCAGGTCAAAGTACTTGCGCGACTTGTCCAGGAACACGTGCACCAGGAAATCGCCGTAGTCGGCCAGCACCCACTCACCGTTTTCTTTGCCCTCAATGCTCACCGGGCGCTCGCCTTCCTTCTTCAACTGCGCCTCAATTTCTTCAATGATGGCCTGGCTTTGGCGACCGTTGGAGCTGGTGCAGATGATGAAGAAATCGACGAACGTCGTCACTCCCCTTACATCCAGGACTTTAATGTCGAATGCTTTCTTGTCTTCGGCGGCGCGGACGGCCGTGAGCCAGATCGGGTTCAGTTCTTCTTCGTCTTCTGCTTCAGCAGCAGCGGTGGGTAGTGGTTTCAGTTCCAATAGCTGGGAAACTTCCTTCTGAGGCCTATGATAATACACTTCCCGCCGCGTATTACAATAGAGGTTAATGCGCACTGTTCTGGCGGCAGTCATTTTCCTGGCCGGATCCCAACTGTTCGGCGACGACGAGATGAGCCGTGCCAAAGAGAATCTGGACAAAATCAAGGTCATGGTGGAGTCGGGCGCCCTGCCTCGGTCGCGCCTGCTCGATGCCCAGGACGCCGTGGAGGCCGCGCGCGATAACGAAGCGCTGCGCGATACACTCTTCGGCTCACTCACCATCGAAGAACTGAACGACGAGCACGCCTCGCGCATGATCGCCGCCGCCAAACGCCAGCGCGAACGCGCCCAGCGCAGGCTTGACGCGCAGCTGAAGCTGGTGAACGAAGGCGTGCTGGCCCGTTCCGCGGTCCGCCCGCTGGAAGAGGACCTGACCTCCGCCGACGCCACCCTCCGCCTCGCCGAGCAGCGCTCGCGGCTCTTCACCGAACTTACCGAGATGGCGCGCTCCGAGCAGGAAGCCGCTCCTGCCGTCGAGACCGCTTTCCAGGAACAGCCGGCCAAAGCCGCCGAACGCTACGACGGCAACGGAGTCTTCAAGCCCGAGGATTTCAAGACCATCGTCGCCGCCTACGAAAAGCAGTTCGAACGGCCGCTGCCGGTGAGCGCGCGCGGCGAGACCGAAGTGCATCGCTCCATGGGGTTCGACCATCGTGGCCGGGTCGACGTCGCCCTCAACCCTGACCAGCAGGAAGGCGTCTGGTTGCGCCACTTCCTACAGAATGCGAAAATTCCATATTTCGCCTTCCGCCGGTCGATTCCCGGAAAAGCGACGGCCGCTCACATTCACATTGGTCCACCCAGCCTCCCTTACAAGAGCGCGGATTAACAACAGGATTCGGTAACTAAATGTCTCAGTCCAACCTACGGGTACTCATTTCCTCAGAGCAGATTCAGGCGCGCATCAAAGAGCTCGGCGCCCAGATTGATAAGGATTACCCGGAGGGGCCCATCTACCTGATCGGCATTCTCAAAGGTGCCTACGTCTTCCTCGCCGACCTTTCGCGCGCGGTGAAGCGCTCCACACGCATCGAGTTTATGGCCATCTCGAGCTACGGACGCGGCAAAACCAGCTCAGGCGAAGTGAAGGTGATCAAGGATCTGGATACGGTGATCGAAGGTGCCGACATCGTCATCGTCGAAGATATCGTCGATAGCGGCGTGACGCTGAACTATCTCACTCAGCTGCTGCAGCAGCGCCGTCCGCGCTCGATCCGCATCGCGGCACTGTTGGACAAGCCCGAACGCCGCCTGCGCCCGGTCACGGTCTCCTACGTCGGCTTCACGATTCCGGACGAGTTCGTTGTGGGCTACGGCCTCGATTACGCCGAAGACTACCGCAACCTGCCGGACGTCTGCATCCTCGAAAACAGCTAGAACAGGCGAGCCCGCCCAATACCATATTGTTTTTCGGAACCGCACTGAGCATTGCCGCAAATTGTAGCGCAGACACTCGTGTCTGCCGTGTCCCGACTCATCGGGACACGTTCTTCTCAATTTCGAAACGTCTCGACAAGAGTGTCGAGACGGCACGCAAGAATGCGTGCGCCACGAACACACGAAAACCTTCCGGTGGTGGGACAGGCGGTTTCGCCTGTCCTTTACCCTAAGCTAAACCTTCGGCTTCGGTTCCGGCAAATCCTTCGCCTCACACACCGACTGCCATCCCTGGCGCCCGTGTGTACCGTCGCAGAACGGCTTGTTGTCGGAAAGCCCGCAGCGGCAAAGCCCAACTGCCTTCCTGCCACCCAAACCATACTCTTTTCCATTGGCATCGACAATCGTGATGTCGCCTTCCACGCGAAGTGGACCGTTATTGAAAACTGTGACTTTCATTCTTATGAGATGGTAGCACTAGCCGGAAGTTATAATGAATTCCATGCTGCTCCGGCTCATCGCTATTCCGCTGTTCGCCATGGCCGGACTTGCGCAGGACCCCCTCACCCCGCTCAAACCCGAAGTCCTCCAACTCTCCAAAATCCGCCGCCGCGCTGTTGAGAATCTCAACCGCATGCCTAACTACACCTGCCGCGAAACCATCGAGCGCAGCGTCCGCAAACCTCCATCCAAGCGCTTTCAGCTGGTCGATACCGTCCGGCTAGAAGTCGCCCTGGTCAAGGGTAAGGAGATGTTCGGTTGGCCCGGTGCTGAAAAGTTCGAAGAGGGCGACATCGGCGAAATGGTCAAGGGCGGCGCCATCGGCAACGGCAACTTCGCCAATCACGCCCGCAGCATCTTCGCCAGTTCGGCCCCGCGGTTCACCTTCAAAGGCGATTCCACCGTGGATGGCCGCCCGGCGATTCAGTGGGACTTCCGCGTCCCCCAGTTGACCAGCCGCTACATGTTGCGGGTGGGGAATGCGGACGGCCTCGCCGGCTATCACGGCGCATTCTGGGTCGACCCGAAGACTTTGGACCTGATCCGCCTCCAGGTGATCGCCGACGAAATTCCTCCCAACGTGCCCATTAAGATCGCTTCCGACCGCATGGATTATTTTCTGGCCAAGATCGGCGACGGCGAATTTCTGCTTCCCCGCGGCTCCATGATGATCCTCACTGACATGCAGGGCAACGAAAACCGCAACCATACCGTATTCACCAACTGCCGCCAGTACGGAACCGAATCCACCATCTCCTTCGATAATCCCAGTGCCGACTTGCAGGCCCCGCTAGAGCCGGCCAAGCCGCTGCCTCCTATCGTGCTGCCTGAAGGCCTGATGATCATGATGTCGCTAGATGCCGAAATCCTCGGCGACCGCGCCGCCGTCGGCGATCCCATCAGCGCCACTGTCTCCGGCATCGTCAAGCACGGCAAAGATGTGGTGATCCCCAAGGGCGCAAAGTTCAAAGGCCGGCTGACGCAGTTGACCCGCAACGGCGCCGATCACCTGTTCAGTTTTGAGTTCGACCGCATCGAGTTCGGAGGCCGCCAGGGCCATTTTTCGGCCACTCTGGTGGACTTGGGAATGCCCATGGTGGACCGCTCGCCGCCCGGCGTTCGAGTGAGCAAACATCTTAACACAGAGTTCCGCGTATTTTTAGGCAAAGATGGCAAGCAATTACACCCTCCAATGGTTTACGTTAGAGGTAGCAGGCTTCAAATTGCCAAAGGGCTGCGCATCGTGATGCGGACGGAGCAGGCGAGGTAGGCAGGTGTTACTGTGATTCAATTCGAGCTCGAAACAGACAAATCTCTCTTCGAAGATTCTTTTAAGTTTGCGCAGAAGCAGGTGAAGCGCACCGTTGAGAAACATCCCGACTTCTATCCGATGTACAGCAAGGACGGAAAGTGGAAGCATGAAGGCCCGGCCTGGACCCATTGGTGCGACGGCTTCTTCCCCGGCATGATGTGGATCTTCCAGAAGAACGAAGCAGCCAACGGCGGCGATGACGCCGACTTCTGGTTGAAGACCGCCATCCGCTACACCAAGCCTCTCGAACCGCGCCAGCATGACCGCGACGTGCACGATCTGGGCTTCCTCTTCCTTTCCACTTATTACCGCTGGTATCAGGTCCAACGCGATCCGGCGCTCAATGACGTGCTCGTCCAGGCCGGCCGCACCCTCGCCATGCGCTTCCGTGAAAAGGGCCAGTACCTGCGTTCGTTCGTCTCCGACAATTCGCTGTTCATCGATATCATGATGAACGTCGGCATTATCTTCTACGCCGCCCGCGAAACCGGCGACAAGATGCTGCGTGAGATCGCCATCCGCCATTCGCTGACTACTCGCCGCGTGCTGGTCCGTGGCGACGGCTCCACCGCCCACGAAGGCCTCTTTGACCTGGAATCCGGCGAATTCCTGAAGCAGACCACGCATCAGGGCTACCGCGGCGATTCCTGCTGGTCGCGCGGCCTGGCCTGGTCGCTCTATGGTTTCGGTACCTGCTACGAGTACAGCCGCGACCCGCGCTTCCTTGAAACCGCCGAGGCCTGCGCCGACTACTACATCACCTATTCGCCCTCCAACGGCGTTCCGCCGTGGGATTACAATGCCCCCGCCGAAAGCCGCAAACTGCTCGACACCTCGGCCGGCGCCATCGCCGCTTCCGGTCTGCTCCGCCTCAGCCGCCTTTTGCAGGATCCGGTAAAGGCGCATTTCTACTGGACCACCGGTGTCCGCATTATGCGCACCCTGTGCCAGGAGCATCTGGCCACCAAGGACAAGAATTGGGAAGGTATCCTCAAGGGCGGCGTCTATCACATCCATAAGAATCTGGGCGTGAATGAATCCGTGATGTGGGGCGAGTATTTCTTCGTCGAAGCGTTGGCTCACATTTTACGCCAGTGAAGATAACGCATGAAACTGACGATCGATTGGAGTAGAATCGAATTGCGATGAGTATGCTTTCTCAGAGATTGTCGCTACGAGTCGCGCAGAAGCAGATCCTCACACCTGGACTCGTCCAGATGGTGACCGTGCTCCAGCTCAACCGGCTGGAGTTGCGGGAGATGATCAACCAGGAAATTGCGCAGAATCCGGTTTTGGATGAGACTCAGGATGGTTCCGATGAGTTGACGCCGGAGGAGGTGCAGGCCGTGCTCGAAACCGAGCGCGTTGCCGACCCCTCAGACAAAGCGCTGCTGGAAGCCCTTGCCGGGCCTGCCGAAGTAGTGGAAGCCGACGATGCGCCCTCCGTGGACGCCGATCAGCCGGTAGAAGCGAAACCTGCTACCGATCCCTTCGATGAGATCGATTTCGATACGTCATTTCAGGACTATCTCGACCCGGGCTACAAGAGCCCGGCAAGCGAGTCCGTGGAGAAGCCTTCGTGGGAGACCTTTGTCTCCTCGCCGGTCACTCTCCCGGACTATCTCCAGTCACAGTTGAGCCTGGTCGTCATCCCGGATGATATCCGCGATGCGGCCGACACCATCATTGGCAACCTCGACGAAAACGGTTACCTGCCGATCTCGATCGAGGAGGTCGCCGCCAGCGGGAACCACCCGATGGCCGATGTGGAAGCAGCCCTGGCTGCTGTCCAGGCGCTTGATCCTGCCGGTGTGGGAGCCCGCGATGTTCGCGAGTGCCTCCTGCTGCAGATCGCCAGCTATAACGGACGTGGCGGCGTTGCCTGGCAGATCATCGCCGATCACATGAAGCTGCTCGAGTCGCGCCAGTGGAAGGAATTGGCCAAGGTGCTCGACCGGCCACTCGAACACATTCAAATCGCCGTGGAGGTGATCAAGCACCTCGATCCCCGTCCCGGCCTGCGTTATTCCGGTCCGCCTGCCCGCGCCATAGAGCCGGACGTCTACATTTTCAAGGAAGGCGACTCGTGGTTCATCGAACTGAATGACGACGACCTGCCCCAGCTGCGCCTGAACCGCCAGTACCTGAACATGCTCGACCGCTCCAAGGAGCCGGATAAAGAAATCCGCAATTACGTGAAGGAGCGCTTCGCCAGCGCTTCGCAACTGATCAAGAACATTGAACAGCGCAAGCAGACCATCCTCAAGGTCTGCCACACCATCGTCCGCCGCCAGACCGATTTTCTGGACCACGGCATTGATCACCTTTTGCCGATGATGATCAAGGAAGTGGCCGAAGAGATAGGTGTGCATCCGTCTACGGTGAGCCGCGCTGTCGCCGCTAAGTATGCCCACACGCCGCAGGGCGTGTTTGAGCTGCGCTATTTCTTCTCTGAGGCCGTCCAAGGGCCTTCGGGAGGATCGACTCCGCTCCTGCTGTTGAAGCGGATGGTGAAGAAAATGATCGACGAGGAGGATAAGCTCCACCCTCTCACGGACGAACAGATCACGGCGCGCCTTCAGGACGAAGGCATCGAAGTGACTCGCCGCACGGTGGCCAAATATCGCGAAGACATGAAAATACCATCTACTCATCAAAGGCGCCAACGAGAATAAAGGCGTCGGTTTTGATTAGCGCATCCAACGGAGAAACCATGAAAGTTACTTACACTGGTGGTATCGGAGCTCTGACTGCTCCATTAAAGAAGAAGTTGGAAGATCGTTTTGTGAAGCTCGGCAAACTGCTCGATGGCAAAGGCGAAAAATCCGCCCATGTCGTCCTGAAGGCGGAACGGCACCTCATCCAGGCGGAAATAAAAGTAAATTTTTACGGACACGCACTGGTCGGCCTCGCTAAAAATGAAGACATGTTTACCGCCGTTTCCGGCGCAATTGAGAAGCTGGAAAAGCAGGTGATGAAGAACAAAACGAAATGGCGCGATACCAAGCGTACGCCTGTCACCAAGGGTGCTGCGGCGATTCCGGCGGAGAAGCCCGCCCCGGCTCCGGCATCTAAAGCACAGGCAAAAAAGGCCGCTGTTGCCGCGGCGAAAGAAACGAAAGTAAAACCCAAGCCGAAGGTGTTCAAGCTAAACCATCGGGAAGACCGCAAGCCCATGACTCTGGAAGAAGCGATCATGAACGCCTCTGACGGTCAGGACTATGTGGTTTACCAGGATGCCCAAACGGATCGCACCTCGGTGCTGGTCCGACGCCCTGATGGCCACTTTGACCTGATTGAATCGTAAACAAACTGTTACAATGTGGCCTGGCGCTGTTTCGCCAGGCCACCTCCGTCCATGCCCAGGAAAACTCAAAAATCGACCGATCGCGCTCACTCGGAGCTCGTCATTATCACCGGCTTGAGCGGTTCCGGCAAAGCCACGGTTCTGCGCAGCCTGGAAGATCTAGGCTACTACTCCGTCGACAACCTGCCGATGGATCTGATCCCGAAATTCGCCGAACTGGTCAGCGATTCTCCGCACGTCGCCGGTGCGGCGCTGGTCGTCGATATCCGCGAAGGCCAGTCCTTCAGCCGTTTTCCCAATCTGTATGAGGAGATCAAGACCAAGGTCAAAACGCGCCTCATCTTCCTGGAGGCCGACGACGATACCCTCATCCGGCGCTACAGCGAAACACGCCGCCCGCACCCGATGGGAGCCGAGAACTCCGTCGCCCGGTCCGTAAAAAACGAGCGCAAGCGGCTTGCCCCGATGCGCGAACTGGCCGACCTGATTCTGAACACCTCGAAATACAACGTGCACGAACTGCGCGAGGTGATCGGCGAAAAATTTAGCGGCGGCAACGACTCTACAAACCTCCAGATCTATGTCACCAGCTTCGGCTTCCGCCATGGCGTTCCGGCCGATAGCGATCTGGTGTTCGATGTCCGCTTCCTGCCCAATCCGAACTACATTCCGCAGTATAAGGCCCATACCGGCAAGCATGCCGGCGTAGCGCGCTACATTCGCTCATTCCCGCAAACGCAGGAGTTTATCGAGCGAATCCAAAGCCTGTTGCTCTTCCTGCTGCCTCACTATATCCACGAAGGGAAGAGCTACCTGACCATCGCTTTCGGCTGCACCGGTGGCCACCACCGCTCGGTCATGATCGCCGAAGATATCCGCAAGCGCCTCATCCGCTCCGGCTACAAGGTGAAGGGCTCCCACCGCGACATCCAGAAATCGTAAGCCTTGGTTGATGACAACCGCTCTGGGGACTGCCACGCTGTCCCAAGCGCAGCGCGCGGACTGCGCGGGCTGTCCCTCAAAACGACACGTCTTCAATGGAGCGGTCTGTTACCATCCCGAACTTGGCCTGCAGCCCTAAACCCTCTACCGCGTCGTTTCCTTACGCGTGGTGGAGCGCGCGCCCTCAACCACCGTCATCCGGCGCAATTTCTCCAGCTCCCGCCTCGCAATGACAGACCAGCTGCTCGAAGGGTCCAGCTTGAGGTAGGTCTTCCAATGGAAGACGGCCTTCATGAAGTGCCCATCAGACTGGTGCAGCAGCGCCAGATTATAATGTGCATCCGCATAGTTGTCGCGCAGTTTCAGCGACTCTTCGTAGTGGAAGCGCGCCTTCAACCGGTCGTTCCGCTCATCGTACAGATTGCCCAGATTGAAATGCGCCAGCGCATATGCCGGGTCTGCCTCCACCGACAGCTTGTAGTACTTCTCCGCCTTCGTCCAGTCGCGCGCATTGAAGTAGATCGTCCCCAGGTTCACCAGCGCTCCGGCCGAGGCCGGGTCGAGTTCAACGGCCTTTTTGTAGGCCGCGATGATCTCCTCCCCGCTCGCCCCCTCCTGCTCCAGGTCGAGCCCCTTCTGGAACCAGTGTTCGCCCTCCGCCCGCAGCGTGCGCGTTACGCGCGCGTCGTCAGCGGCCGGTTTCTCGCGTGGAAAAGAGAGCAGGCGCTTGATCTCAGCAGCGTCGAAATCCAGCAGCAACTGGCCGGAAATGGAATCCATCTTCTGGCCCGCCAACTGCACGCCGATGCGCTTGCCATCGATAAAGACCTTCAAGTCCGTCAGCGGATTCTTGATGCCCTTCAGCTTGGAACGGAGTGAGGAAACCGACCGCCGGATGCGCTCCGCCGGCACTCTTCCCTCGCGCATCTTGGCAAGGGTGCGCAACGCCACCATCTCGCCAAACGCATAGGTATGGAGCTTCGGAATCAACTCTTGCTTCTCCCAACTACGGAGTTGCCTCTCCGTGATGTTGAGGACGCGAAGGATATCCTCCCGCGACCAGCTCTGGTTCGACATTACTCGCACGCACGTCGATTTTAACACGTTAGGCCACGCTAGAATCAGATTAGTGCCACTGAATTCCGAATGGATTGATCATATTGCGAAATCGCTAGCCTCGGCCGGCGCTTCCACACTTCACAGCCGCCGCCAGCCCGTGCACGTCGTCTACGGAGGCGCGCACCTGTTTCAGGCCGCCACTGCGGCCAAGCTGGGTACAATCGCCCTGCGCACACTGGAGGCCCACGCCGCCGCCGTCCCTGAGCTGTTTCCACCCCCCATCTACGAGCGCGTGGCGGAAAAGCTGCGCCGCGAACCGGTGGAGGACTATCGCATCGATTTTGAGGATGGCTTTGGCTACCGCTCTGACGCCGAAGAGGACACCCACGCCCTCCGTGCGGCCTCTGAACTCCTGAAAGGCATGAAGCAGGGAACGCTGCCTCCGTTCATAGGCCTGCGCATCAAGCCCCTGACCCCCGAATCCTGCCGCCGCGCGCTGCGCACGCTCGATCTGTTCCTCTCCACCTGCAACGGGAAACTGCCGGCCGGCTTCGTCGTCACGCTCCCCAAGATCACTTCGCCACGAGAGGTCGCGGCATTGGCCGACGCCCTGGACGCCCTCCACTGCGACGCCGGCATTGAGATCATGATCGAAACCCCGCAGTCGCTCGATGGCCGCCCTCTCGCCGCCGCCGCCCGTGGCCGCTGCACCGCCGCCCACTTCGGCGCCTACGACTACACCGCCGCGCTGGGTATCGTCTCCAGCCATCAGGACCTGCTGCACCCCGCCTGCGACTACGCCCGCTATCGCATGCAGGAGTCATTTGCCGGCTCCCCGGTCTTTGTTGCCGACGGCGCCACCAGCACGCTGCCCACCGGAGAGCCTGACGCCATTCATCGCGCCATGCGCCTGCACTACCACCACGTCACCGAAGCCCTGCGCGCCGGCTTCTATCAGGGCTGGGATCTGCACCCGGCGCAGCTGCCCGTCCGCTATGCCGCGGTCTATTCCTTCTTCGCCCAAGGGCTCGACGCCGCCGCATCCAGGCTCAGGAACTTCGTTGCAATGGCCGCGCAGGCCACCCGCACCGGCGATGTCTTTGACGATGCCGCCACCGGCCAGGGCTTGCTCAACTACTTCATCCGCGCCATGAACTGCGGAGCCATGACCGAACAGGAAGCCGCCGAGGCCTCCGCGCTAACGGCTGCAGAACTACGCAGCGCGTCTTTCCAGCAGATCCTGGACAGGCGTTAAAGCATTTGACGTGATTTTCCGCCACCTTCGAGATGCTGCAAACCGGGGGACTGGCACGAATTTCCGGCCGCTCTTGCCGGAATTTCGTTGCCTCTCCCCGGTTTGCCCCACGCGACGCCACCCCGGCCAATCGCTCCCCCAATGGCTTAGGTTCATTGGAACAAGCCCCGAAGGCCAAGGATCACGAACATCACACATATCCCGCTAACCCACACGAAGTTGTAGGTAGAGATCTTCTTTTGACCACTGTTGCCCTCTTTAGCTCGTTTGCGCTGGCTTACTTAGCGGCTATTGCAGGTGGGTGCCTCGAGTGTACTCGAACCCTAGAGCGGTTCGACCAGCTCGTTAATCCGCTGAAGAACCGTACTGATTCTGGCCTGGCTCGTCTCGTCTGGCAATAGATAGCCGGGGAGTGCGTCGATGAGCCCTGCAGCCAGCAGACCCTTGAATCCCGTGCGGACGCAGGTGCGAAGGTCCGCAGGCTGCTCATTGATTTCCGCCACGATGGATGCGCGCCCATCAATAACGGTAATGATATCTTCCAGGTCCGGACTGCAATTGACCTCGCCTTTGCCTCGACCCTTGAAAGCTTCGAGCTTGGTAGCGATGAAAAAGGGCGGGGCGATCACGCGAATCTCGACGCCTTCGCGGAGACGCCTGATCAGAGACGTTTGCATCGCCGCTCGATACCACTGATTAGAGAATCCCAATATCTTCTCGTCGAGGGGCATCACGTCGAGAATAGTTCGCTGATGCACCCAGCGGCACACTGGCGCCCCTTCGCTCGTATCCTCAGAGAATCCCAGCGCTCGCAGCCGTTCCCCGAACACGGTGTATTGGGCGTAAGACGTGATCTCGGCAATCGCGTCGACATCAATCGTTGACCGCGGATCGCCGGCCGCCGCGTCGGTGATGAAGAGTCCCGTGACCGAACCGCCAACGAACACAAGCTCACTGAGCAATGGTCAAAGAAGTTCCGCGGCAGTGACCAGATGCTCAAGATTGGAGTTGTACATTGGCTTCCTGGAAGCGGCGATGCAACTCGATCTCGGCGATCTTTCGTTCTCGAATGCGGCCATCTCGCAGCGCATCGGCAAGAACCAGGTATTCGTAAAACGCAGGATCTCGCAGTGCCGCTTGCGGCGCGCTGCGATACAACGGTTCAAATCCGATGCCGCGCTGTTTCCCCTCTTCGTACGGCCATACAGGTACTGGATCACTTCCACGAGCAATCATGCTTCGCAGCGGCTCGGCGGCATACGAAGTCACCACACCACGCGTCATGGTTCCGCGTTCGGCTGGGAACGCATATTTGAGACCATGGACGAGGAACTCCTCCAGTGCCGCAAAATTGGGACGGTGCTTCAACCTCTCACCGTGGAGCAAGTGAGCCGTCTGCGCCCGCTGCACTGAACCGTGCACCTCCGACGGGCTCATGAACAATGCAAGGCCGAGTTGTCCATACGGTGCACGGTCCGCACCGTCCGCCGCAATCTTGAGGGCAACATACACATCCTGTGGCTTCAATACCATATGCTCTATTGTATATTCGCGATTCGCGAATAGCGAATTAATAGCCAGGCCGCCCGATCTTTACAGTTCAGCCGTGATTACCGGCGCACCAGTTGAGGTTCGGCATCCCATCACAGCTAGAATGAGAGAAGAGAGATCCGCTTGCCGAACAAAGCCCTTGTCCAAATCGCCCGTTTCCTGGGATGCCTCGCCCTAGTTGCCGCCACCACAGCCATCTGCCTCAAGGTCCTCAACGTAAACGCAACCACCGCCGGCTTCGCCTACCTCATCGGCGTCCTCGCCATCTCCACCGCCTGGGGCTTCCCCTTCGCCGCCATTACCTCGGTATCGGCGATGCTCTGTTTCAACTATTTCTTTCTCCCTCCCATCGGGCAGTTCACAATCGCCGACCCACAGAACTGGATCGCGCTCGTCACGTTTCTCTGCACCGGCCTGGTCGCCAGCCACCTCTCCGGACGCGTCCGCCAGCAGGCCTTGGACGCCATGAGCCGGCAACGGGAAACCGAGCAGCTCTATGCCCTGAGCCGGGCCATCCTGCTCAGCGAATCGGGCGAATCCGTGGTGTCGCAATTGGCGCGCCATATCGCACAGATTTATGAGTTCGAATCGATCGCAATCTTCGACGCCCACTCCGGCGAAGTCGCCGTAGGCGGAGCGGGTGAAATCCCCGATGCCGCACTCCTGCTCAAGCACGCAGTAACCCTTAGCACCAACAGCTTCGATGAAGCTTCGCAGCTCAACGTCGCCGTCATCAACCTCGGCGGCCAGCCCATCGGCAGCCTCGCCTTTCGCGGCGGCATGCTGTCCGATGGCGCCCTGCAAGCACTTCTGAACCTGGTTGCCATCGCCCTGGAGCGGGTCCGCGCCGCTGAAGCAGCCAGCCTCGCTGAAGTCACACGCAAGAGCGGTGAGTTCAAGTCCACCCTGCTCGATGCAATCGCCCACGAATTCAAGACCCCACTGACCTCCATCAAAGCGGCTTCCACCTCCATCCTCTCCAGCCCCGCCATGCTCGACCCGCAATTCAAAGAGCTGACCACCATCATCGACGAAGAGGCCGACCGGCTCAGCCTGCTGGTTACTGAGGCAGTCCGCATGTCGCAGATCGACGCAGGGAAATTGAAGCTCGATCGCACGCATTTTCAACTGAAGCCCCTGTTGGAAGACCTTGTCGCGCAGTTCGCACAGCGTTCAGAGAGCCGGCTGATGCCACTCTCCGTCACCTCGAACCTGCCTGAACTCCACGCGGATAGCGAACTGTTCGCCCTCACCTTGCGGCAACTGATCGATAATGCACTGAAGTATTCCCCGCAGGGCACGCCCATCACCATCACAGCCAATATCGATGCCGGCCGCCTGGTGGTTCATGTCGCCGATCAAGGTCCCGGCATCCCGGAGAAAGAGCGCGAACGTATTTTTGACCGCTACTACCGCATGCAAAGCACACGCCAAACCACCTCCGGCAGCGGCCTCGGCTTGCACATCGCACGCGAAATCATGCGCGCCCATGGCGGCGATCTTTGGGTGGAAAGCGGAATTGGTGTAGGATCTGATTTTTGTGCGGCGATTCCGGTTGCCGCCCTCGGAGCAAAGGAATGAGTATCGGGAAGATTCTGGTTGTCGATGATGAGCCGCAGATCCGCCGCGTCCTGCGAACCACGCTCGCCGCGCAAGGTTACGAAGTCTACGACGCAAGAAGCGGCGAAGACGCACTGCAATCGATTCGTGAAGACCGCTTCGATCTCATCCTGCTCGATATGAACATGCCGGGCATCAGCGGCCTCGAAGCCTGCCGCCAGATCCGCGCCTCCTCCGAAGCCGCGATCATCATGGTGTCGGTACGCAATACCGAGCAGGACAAAGTAAACGCCCTCGATGCCGGCGCCGACGATTATGTCTCCAAGCCCTTCAGCTCGCCGGAACTGCTGGCCCGCATCCGGGCCGCTCTTCGCCGCCTGCCGACCTCGGCCGAGAGCGGCCAGGAAACCATTTTACTGGACGGACTGGAAGTCCATCTTGCCACCCGTCGCGTAATAGCCCGCGGCAAAGAGGTCCGCCTCACGCCGAAGGAGTTCGACCTGCTGAACTACCTCGTTTCCAACCCCAACGTCCCCATTCCCCACGTCAAACTGCTGCAGGCCGTCTGGGGCCCCGACTATGGCGACCAGGTGGAATACCTCCGTGTTTTCATCAATCAACTGCGCAAAAAGATCGAACCTGACCCGTCCCACCCTCGCTTCCTGTTGACCGAACCTTGGGTCGGCTACCGATTCTTACGAAATCTTTAGCTCGCCCTTATGCCTAATTTATGGCTTTCCGCGTACTCTGAATCTGGAGAACGGAAATGTCCATTTTGGAAACGCATTTTCGACCGCCTGCCCAAGTCGCAGACGGCCAGTCCGATCCCGTAAGGGAAATCGTAGTTGTCTACACCACCCCCGCCGCAACACAAGCAGCTCTGCGCCGCGCAGCCGTGCTTTGCGAGGGACTGTTCAACCGTATCCGGCTTGTTGCCGTTACGGTTGTACCTTACCCGCTTGCAGTATCCACGCCTCCGGTCGCCACTGAGTTTACCGAAGAGATTCTTGCAAAGCTGGTCTCGGTGGTGTCCGCTGACGTGCGCATTGACATGGTCAATTGCCGCGACGAAGTGGATGCGCTCTGCAGAGCCTTGCAGCCGCGATCGCTGGTGTTGATCGGGCCCCGCGCGCACTGGTGGAGCCGGCACGAAAGCCGCCTCACCAACGTGCTCACACGCCACGGCCACGCCGTGCTGTTGCTTGATGAAAAGCTGGAGGGAAAATGACCGATCTGCTGTATCTCGGTGTTGCTGTATTATTCTTCGCCGCTTCATGGCTTCTCACGAAAGGATGCGAAAAACTCTGATGGATTACCTCATTGCCGGCGCCGCATCGATCGCCCTGTTCGCGTACCTCATCTACGCGTTGTTGAAACCGGAGAAGTTCTAGGAAACTTATGACTACCTTTGGCGTGCTTCAGATTCTCGCATTCATGGCCGTAATCACCGCAGTGGCCAAGCCGATGGGCCTCTTCATGGCCCGCGTCTTCAATGGCGAGCGGACCTTTCTGCATCCCGTATTCAGGCCCTTGGAACGGTTCTGCTATTGGGCCGGCGGAATCAGCGAAAACGTGGAACAGCGCTGGACCCAATACGCCGGCAGCCTGCTCTCCTTCAGCCTCGTCAGCTTTGCGCTGCTGTACGCAATGGAAAGGCTGCAGGGCTTGCTTCCCGCCAATCCGATGGGCTTCGGTACCGCTCATGCCCCCAACGGAGCAACGGCAATGACGCCCGACCTGGCGTTCAACACTGCCGTCAGCTTCGTCACCAACACCAACTGGCAGAGCTACCCCGGCGAATCGACCCTCAGCTACTTCGTCCAGATGGCAGGCCTCACCATGCACAACTTCGCCTCCGCCGCCGCGGGCATCGCCATCGCCGTCGCGCTCATTCGCGGCTTCGCCCGCCAGCAGGCCAATGCCATCGGCAACTTCTGGGTCGACATGATCCGCGCGATCGTCTATGTGCTGCTACCTATCTCGATCGCCCTGGCGCTCGTCTTTTGCTCCATGGGCGTGATTCAGAACTTCGACTCCTACACGGTTGCAACAACACTCGAAGGCAAATCGCAAACCCTCGCCCAGGGCCCGGTTGCTTCGCAGGAAGCAATCAAGATGCTCGGCACCAACGGCGGCGGCTTCTTCAACGCCAACTCGTCCCATCCCTTTGAAAATCCCACGCCCGTAACCAACTTCCTGCAGATGCTCTCCATCTTCCTGATTCCCTCAGGACTCACCTACCTGTTTGGAAAGATGGTTGGCGATACCCGCCAGGGCTGGGCCGTATTCGCCACGATGGCCCTGCTGTTCCTCGCCGGCGTCTTCGTTCACTACGGCTCTGAACAGGCCGGCAATCCGGTGCTTGCAAAACTAGGCATCGAGTCCGCGGCAACTGAGGCTCAATCCGGAGGCAACATGGAGGGCAAAGAGGTCCGCTTCGGCATTGCGGCCTCGTCGTTGTTCTCCACCATCACCACCGACGCCAGCTGCGGAGCTATCAATGGTGCGCACGGCAGTCTCACGCCGCTAGCCGCTCTCGTCACGCTGTTCAATATGCAAGTCGGTGAAGTGATCTTCGGCGGCACAGGCGCCGGACTCTACGGCATGCTGCTCTTCGCGATTCTCGCCGTTTTTATCGCCGGCCTGATGGTCGGGCGCACCCCGGAATATCTGGGCAAGAAGATCGAAGGCAAGGAAGTGAAGATGGCCATGCTTGCGCTCATCGCGACCTCCGCCGCCATCCTCATCTTCAGCGGCCTCAGCTCTGCCATCTCCTTCCCGAAGGACTCCTACTGGAATAGCCCCAACGGACCCGCGGTAGCCAACCTCACCAACGCCGGCCCGCGCGGCTTCGGCGAAATCCTCTACGCCTATTCCAGCGGTGCGGCGAACAACGGCAGCGCCTTTGCAGGCCTTAACGCAAACACCCCTTGGTACAACCTGACGCTCGGCCTCGCCATGCTGATAGGACGCTTCCTCATCATCATCCCGATGCTGGCGGTGGCGGGCAACCTGGCGGCAAAGAAACGAATCCCCGTTACAGCCGGAACGCTGCCTACGCATGGACCGTTGTTCGTAGGCCTGCTCGCCGGAACCGTCATCATCCTCGGTGCCCTCACGTTCTTTCCAGCGCTCGCGCTGAGCCCGATCGTTGAGCACTTTCTCATGCACGAAGGGAGACTCTTCTAGTCATGTCACAACTCATGGAACACCCCGTAACGCCCACTCCGCAGGCATCAACTGATCTGATGCCGAAAAAGCTGTCGCACTCGCGGCCGCTGTTTGATCCGGAGATCATCCGCCGCGCGACCTGGGAGTCATTCGTTAAACTCAACCCTGCGACGATGCTCAAGAACCCGGTCATCTTCGTCGTGGAAGCCGGAGCCGCACTCACCACTATCTTCCTGATCCGCGACTTCATCGCTGGCCACGCTGGAATCGGCTTTGCTCTGCAGATCAGCCTCTGGCTCTGGTTTACCGTGCTCTTCGCCAACTTCGCCGAAGCGATGGCCGAGGCCCGTGGCAAGGCCCAGGCCGATACACTGCGAAAGACCAAGACCGACTCCATCGCCAACCGCCTCGTCAACGGGAGCATCGAAAAGGTGCCCGCCTCGAAACTGCGCAGCGGTGACGTCGTGGTCTGCGACGCAGGGGAGATCATCCCCGGTGACGGCGAAGTGATCGATGGTATCGCTACCGTCGACGAATCCGTCATCACCGGCGAAAGCGCGCCCGTCATCCGTGAATCGGGCGGCGACCGCAGCGCCGTCACCGGCGGCACCAAAGTGCTCTCCGATCAAATCCGCATCAAGATCACCTCGAATCCCGGCGAAACGTTTCTCGATCGCATGATCGCGCTGGTCGAAGGCGCCGAGCGTCAGAAAACACCCAATGAAATCGCGCTCAACATCCTGATCGCCGGCTTGACGTTGATCTTCCTCCTCGCTGTCGTCACCCTGCAGCCCTTCGGAGCCTTCAGCGTCGCCGCGACAGGTGTGGGTAGCGTGCCCTCAGTCGCCGTAATGGTTGCCTTGCTCGTCTGCCTGATCCCGACCACCATCGGCGGCCTTCTCTCTGCCATCGGTATCGCCGGCATGGATCGAGTGATGCAGCACAACGTCCTCGCCATGAGCGGCAAAGCCGTCGAGGCATCGGGTGACGTGAACACGCTGCTGCTCGATAAGACCGGTACCATCACCATCGGCAATCGCCAGGCCGTTGAGTTCCTCGCGGTAGATGGCGTTAGCGAAGCGGAACTCGCCGACGCTGCCCAGCTCTCAAGCCTCGCCGACGAAACGCCCGAAGGCCGCTCCGTCGTCGTCCTCGCCAAGGAAAAGTACGGCCTGCGTGGCCGCGAAGTCGCAAGCCACGAAGCGCACTTCATCCCGTTCTCCGCCTACACCCGCATGAGCGGCGTTGATATGGACGGCCGCCAGCTACGCAAGGGAGCTACTGAGTCCGTGGCCCAGTTCGTTCGTGAACAAGGCGGCACCGTTCCTCAGGCACTCTACACGCTCGCCGAAAAGATCTCGCGCCAGGGCGGCACGCCATTGGCAGTTGCCGATGGCGCCCAAGCACTGGGAATCATCTACTTGAAGGATGTCGTCAAGGGCGGCATGAAAGAACGTCTCGCCCAGTTGCGCGCCATGGGCATCCGCTCCGTGATGATCACCGGCGATAACCCACTCACCGCCGCCGCCATCGCTGCCGAAGCAGGAGTCGATGACTTCCTCGCCCAGGCTTCCCCGGCCGACAAACTGAACTACATCAAGAAAGAGCAGTCCGATGGCCGCCTCGTCGCCATGACCGGTGACGGCACCAACGATGCGCCTGCCCTCGCCCAAGCCGACGTCGGCCTCGCCATGAACACCGGCACGATGGCCGCCAAAGAGGCCGGCAACATGGTGGACCTCGATTCCAATCCCACCAAACTCATCGAAGTGGTGGCGATCGGAAAACAGCTGCTCATCACGCGCGGCGCGCTGACAACCTTCTCCATCGCCAACGACGTCGCCAAGTACTTCGCCATCATCCCCGCGATGTTCATGGTGACCTATCCCGCCTTGGGCCGGCTCAACGTCATGGGCCTGCACACGTCGCAAAGCGCGATTCTCTCGGCCGTGATTTTCAATGCGTTGATCATCATCGTGCTGGTGCCCCTCGCCCTGCGCGGTGTGAAATACAGGCCGGTAAGTGCGGCCTCGCTGCTGCGCCGCAATCTGCTGGTCTACGGTTTGGGCGGTATCATCGCCCCGTTCCCCGGCATCTGGATAATTGACCAGTTAGTAAGTGTGTTGGGTTGGGCATAAGGAGCCTATATGTGGAAACAAATTATCCCTGGAATTCGCGTGACCTTGTTGCTGACCGTTCTCACCGGCCTGCTCTACCCCGGCATCATCACCGCCATCTGCCAGGGCGTATTCCCCGCGCAGGCAAATGGCAGCCTGCTCTATCGCAACGGCAAGGTGATCGGCTCCGCCCTCATCGGGCAGAACTTCTCGCGGCCGGAGTATTTTCAGCCGCGCCCCTCAGCCGCCGGCAATGACGGCTACGATGCCACCGCATCCTCCGGCTCCAACCTCGGCCCCACCAGCCAGAAACTGTCCGACCGCGTAAAGGCCTCCTCCGCGAAATTCAGCAAAGAGAACCCGGAGTTTCAAGGTCCGGTCCCGGCCGATCTGCTCACCGCCAGCGGCAGCGGCCTAGATCCGCACCTCAGCCCCGCGGCCGCCGCGGCCCAGATCGCCCGCATCGCAAAAGCGCGCAATGCCCAACCCGCCGACGTCCAGGCCCTCATCGGCCAACTCAGCGAAGGCCGCTCGCTCGGCTTTATCGGGGAACCGCGTGTGAATGTAGTCGCCCTGAATCTCGCGCTTGACGAGCGCCTGCCTATTCGCAAATGACCGGGAAGATAATGGAGTCAGGTCCTTATGCCTGATCCGCCCCGCCGCCCCAGTCCGGAAAAGTTGCTGCAGCAGGTGGAGGCCGAGGAGCGCGCGCACAAGCGCGGCAAGCTGAAGATCTTCCTCGGCTACGCCTCCGGCGTCGGCAAGTCGTATCGCATGTTCGACGAGGGCCGCCGCCGCAAGCTGCGTGGCCAGGACGTGGTGGTCGCCGCCACCCAGGCCGAATCGGAGGTCCCCGCGGAGCTGGAGATCATCGCGGCCCGGTCGAATACCATCGACCTCGCCGCGGTGCTCGCCCGCCATCCGCAGGTCTGCCTGATTGACGGCCTCGCCTACCGCAACGCTCCCGGCAGCAAGCACACACATCGCTGGCAGGATGTCGAAGAGTTGCTCGCCGCTGGCATCAATGTCGTCACCTCAATCAACCTCCAGTACGTGAAGGAGCGTCAGCCGCAAGTCGAGGCGATCCGCGGCAAGCGGACGAAAGAGGCGGCGCCAGAGGCCTTCATCCGCAGTGCCGATGAGATCGAAATCGTCGACGCGCCCGCGGAGTACTGCCTCACCCGTAGTGCCGACGGCATGGACGAGGCCAAGCTCTCCGCCCTCCGCGAAATCGCTTTGCTGCTCGCCGCGGAAGTGGTCGACGGTCAGTTGGAACGCTACCTGGAAAACCACGGTATCGCCCAGCACTATGGCACACATGAGCGCATCCTCGTGTGTGTCACGCCGCGTTCGAACGCCGCCGTCATGATCCACCGCGGCCAACGCCAGGCACTCCGCTTCCACGGTGAACTGTTTGTCGTCCACGTGCAGCAGGATCATCTTGATGCCACTGACCAACGCACTCTCGACGAGAACCTGCGGCTCGCCCGCGAGGCCTCGGCGCGAGTCGATGTGCTGCACGGCGAAGATGCCGTCTCCGCGATCTTGGATTACGCGCGCGCTCACGGCATCACCCAACTCTTCGTCGGCCACAGCACCGAATCCGGCTGGCTGGGGCGTTTCCGCTTAAGCCCGGTGGAACGGCTGGTGCTCGAAGCCGAATCGATGGACGTCCGCGTGTTCCCACCGCAAGAGGTTCTCCATGAAGCCTAAGGGCCGCCTCAAGATTCTGCTTGGCTACGCCGCCGGAGTCGGCAAGACCTACCGCATGCTCGAAGAGTCGCAGCAGTTGAAAGCGCAAGGGCGCGATATTGTTGTCGGCTACTTCGAGCCGCACGGCCGCAAAGATACCATCGCCAAGCTCGAAGGCCTGGAATTGATTCCGCGCAAGCGAGTTCACTACCGCGGCCACGAATTCGAAGAGATGGATACCGATGCCATCCTCGCCCGCGCACCGCAGGTCTGCGCCGTCGATGAATTCCCACACACCAACGTTCCCGGCTCGCTGCGCGACAAGCGCTGGGAGGACGTGTTGCTGCTCCTCGATTCGTCCATCGACGTCCTCACCACCATGAACATCCAGCACCTGGAAAGCCTCAATGACCAGGTCCGCGAAATCAGCGGGATTCAGGTCCGCGAGACCATCCCCGATTGGGTGGTGAAGCAGGCCGACGAACTCGTCCTCATCGATATTCCACCGCAGGCGCTGCTCAATCGCCTGCAGCGTGGTGTCGTCTACGGCACGGACAAAGCGCAGCGGGCTCTGGAAAACTTCTTCAAGGAGCCGACCCTCGCCGCGCTCCGTGAACTCGCCCTTCGCCAAACAGCACACGAGGTCGATACCCGCCACGCCGAACCCACCAGCACGCCCGGTTCGCACGAACGCATCCTGCTCCACATCACGCAATCCCCCTCGGCGGCAGGCCTCATCCGCCGCGGACGCCGCGTCGCCGATTACCTCAAGGCAGACTGCTTTGCCGTAGCCGTCGTGCAGGCCGGCAACTCGGCGCCGCAACCCGTCGAAGACCTCCTCGACTTCGCGCGCAAACTGCACATCGAAACCCGGGTGTTGGAAGGTGAAGATGTCGCGCAAACCCTAGTCGACTTCGCCCGCCGCAACGCCGTAACCCAACTC